>Ga0209723_1000311_pt1 | contig 94859 bp, 81 predicted proteins | sample BiotimSIPDNA_2_FD_185750 | JGI IMG/M metagenome (GOLD analysis project Ga0209723, IMG submission 185750) | Anaerobic biogas reactor microbial communites from Washington, USA - Biogas_R2 time_0 SIP DNA (SPAdes) (version 2) | ecosystem: Engineered > Bioreactor > Anaerobic > Unclassified | place... | reverse complement strand
GCTTGCGACGACTGCTTGACCACTTTGGTAACCCGTGAAAGGTGAACCGTTTGATTTCTACCTCAATTGGTAAGGTGCTTGTGATCGGGGAGATTTGCTACCCCCCAAATTTTGCGCAAAACCAGAGCATCAGGTTTCTTGCTGATGGCTGATCGCTGACCGCTGACAGCTACAAAACAATCATATCATTCCGATGCACAGCCACTGCGCCGTATGTGTATCCTAGCCGCTCGGCGATTTGCTCGGAGTGACAGCCTTTGATTTGCCGCAGGTCTTCGCTGGTGTAGCGGATGATGCCGCGCGCGATTTCGCCGTTGTTCTCGCTGAGGATGGAGACTGTGTCGCCCCGGTCGAAGCTGCCGTGGACGGCGAGGATGCCCGCGGGCAGCAGGCTGCTCCCGCGACGACTCAACGCGTGCGCAGCGCCTTTGTCCACGACGACGTGCCCGGTATGCGTGACGCCCGCCAGAATCCACCGCTTGCGATTTTCCGGCGGCGTCTCCAGCGCTGCGAAATGCGTCCCCAGCGCTTCTCCGCCGACGATGCGCGTCAGCACGTCCGGCTCCGTCCCCGCCGCAATGACCGCATCCACGCCGGCCCGCCGTGCAACAGCGGCAGCCTGCAACTTCGTCGTCATCCCGCCCACGCCCAATCCGCTGCGACTGCCGCCCGCCAGCGCGAGCAGGTTCTCGTCGATCACGTCGACTTCATGGATAAGCTGCGCGTTGGGGTCTTCACGTGGATCGGCGGTGAACAGCCCCGGCAAGTCCGTGAGCATGATGAGCAGGTCGGCGTTCGCCAGCACGGCTACGAGCGCCGAGAGGTTGTCGTTGTCGCCGATCTTGATCTCGTCGGTGGCGACGGCGTCGTTTTCATTGATCACCGGAATAATGTGGTGTTCGAGCAGCGTGTTGAGGCTATCTTGGGCGTTGAGGAAACGGTGACGGCTTTCTACATCGCCATACGTCAGCAGAATCTGCCCGATGTGGATGCCGTAAATCTCGAAGAAGCGCTCCCAGGTGATCATCAGGCGGCTTTGTCCGACCGCAGCGAGCATCTGTTTGTTGGCGACCGTGGCGGGCAGATCGGGAAACCCAAGCCGCGCCCGCCCCACGGCCATCGCCCCCGACGTGCAGATGATGACCTCGTGGCCTTGATGGTGCAATTCGGCGCACTGTCGTACCAACTCGACCATGTGCGGCAGGCTCAAATTGCGGGTTCCGCCGGTCAGAACACTCGTTCCTACTTTGACGACGATCCGTTTATGAGCGCGGTGGTTGGGTCTCATAGATGAAAGTATAGCACCGTCGTCATAGTCTAAAAGCTGGGGACGATGATCCCTTCGCGTTCGTCGAGTGGAATGTAAGGCCGCCCCACGTGACCGACGTACAATGAACCAGGCCGGATCAGCCGGTTGTTGGCGTATTGCTCCATCACGTGCGCCGTCCACCCGGCGATGCGGCACATGGCGAAGAACGGCGTCAGCAAGTCCACCGGGATGCCGAGCATGTGCAGCATCGGCGCCAGGTAGAAGTCTACATTGGCGAACAGCCGCTTTCTCTCCCACACCGTTTGTGCGACTTTATCCGCTAACTCGTACAGGTGGAAATCGCCCGATTGCGCGCACAGCTGGTAGAGCATGTCCTTGATGAACGGCACGCGCGAGTCGCCGGCCTTGCGGTAGATGCGATGTCCGAAGCCGAGGATGCGTTGTTTGGCCGCTAACGCTGCGTCGATGTACGGCTCGACGTTATCCAGTGTCTCGATCTCGAACAGCATTTCCAGCGCACCCTGGTTTGCGCCGCCGTGCAGCGGTCCCTTGAGCGTCCCCATCGCCGACGTGATAGCTGCGCCCATATCCGACAGCGTCGAGGCCGTCACCCTGGCGGCAAACGTCGAAGCGTTGAAGCCGTGCTCCACCATCACCAGCATCGTCAAATCCATCGCCCGTGCTTCGACGGGGGTGGGGCGTCTGCCGTGCATCATATAGAGGAAGTTCGCGGCGTGGTCTAGCTTGGGATCCGGGTGTACCCACATTTTGCCCTGGGACTCGCGGCAATAGTAGGCAACGAGCGTGGGGAATTTGGCCGTCAGGTAGATCGCCTTCGCCAGTCGCGATTCGGAACTGGTGTTGTCTTCGCCGGGATTGTCGGAGGCCAGCGCCGAGACCGCGGTGCGCAGTGCGTCCATCGGCTTCATGTAGTGGGAGAGGAATCGCAGAATCTCGTAGATGCCGGCATCCACCTCGCGCTCGGCGGCCAGGGCTGCCTTGAACGCCCACAACTGATTGCGCGTCGGTAGCTGGTTCGTCCATAGCAAATACACGACTTCTTCGTAGTTTGAGTTCTTCGCCAGATCACGAATATCGATGCCGCGAAATTGTAACGCGCCGATGTCGCCGTCGATGTCACAGATGGCAGTGCGTCCCGCCAGGACCCCCTCAAGTCCTTCGTAGACGCGTTGTTCTGGCGGATAATCGCCGAGCAGCGTCGGCAAATGATTATCCGAAACCAACATAGTTTCTAACTTAAACCCCGTTTTCATCTCCATCGCATTCCTCCTTGTTGAACTGCATAATGGCTGTTGTTGACGTGCTAATAAAAAAATCAGCCTACCGAGAACCGGTAGGCTGACTTCTTCTTTGGTTAAATTCCAGGTAGCGCTAACCGGCCCTCCACAAGGTGTAAGGCTGAGGCTGCTGGCGAACTGGAATCAGGATAATGTGTGTTACCATCACTTCACTTTTCTCAACATCACTCGATCACAAACTGCTTATATATTAGTCGAAATACGCAACTTGTCAAATTACGGCGCGCAACGCTGCCACGAACGCGCCCGCCGCCTCTGCCGGATGTTGCGCCGCGCCGATTGCTTTCACCAGCGCGCTGCCGACGATGACGCCATCCGCGATCTGCGCAACTTGCGCGGCCTGCTCCGGCGTAGCGATGCCGAAGCCCACGGCCAGCGGCTTCTCTGTGACCGCGCGCACGCGGGCGACGAAGTCCGCCAGATCGGGCGGCAGGCTCTCCCGCGCCCCCGTCACGCCGACGAGCGACACGAGGTAGACGAAGCCGCCTGACAGCGCCGTCACCGTCTGCACGCGCTGCACATCGGAGGTGGGGGCCAGCAGGAAGACGACGTCCAACCTGCGCGCCGTCGCTGCTTTGTATAGCATTCCGGCCTCTTCTGGTGGTAGGTCGGGCACGATGAGGCCGTCGATGCCGGAGGCCACGGCCTGTTCCGCAAATCGCTCGAAACCGAACTGCATAATGGGATTGTAGTAGCCCATTAGCATGAACGGCACAGTTACGCCGCGCGCGCGGAGCGTCGCCGCCTGCTCCAGGCACACCGTCAGCGACATGCCGTTCGCCAGCGCCTTTTGCCCTGCGGCCTGGATCGTCGCCCCATCCGCCAGTGGATCACTGAACGGGACGCCCAGTTCCACTAGATCTGCCCCCGCCTCGGCTAACGCCGGGACGACATCCAGCGCGCTTTCCAGCGCCGGAAAGCCCATTGTCACGTAGGGCATCAGGGCTTTGCGATTGTTCTGTTTCAAAAGTTTAAAAGTCCGTGAAATTTTGCTCATAGTAAACTCCTGTCGAAAGTCGCAAGTCAAAAGTCAGGATTCAGTCGGCAGAAAACGTTAGACTTTGGACTTTCGACCTTCGACTCTAGACTTGTACTCCCAACACCTGCGCTACCGTATGCATGTCTTTGTCCCCGCGCCCGCTGATGTTGACGATCATCAGAGCATCCGGCGACATCGCAGGGGCGCGTTTGATGGCTTCGGCGACGGCGTGCGCGCTTTCCAACGCGGGGATGATGCCCTCCAACCGGCTCAGCGTTTGCAGGGCGTCCAGCGCCTCGGCGTCAGTGGCGTAGACGTATTCCGCGCGGCCCAACTCGCGCATCCAGGCGTGCTCCGGCCCGACGGCGGCGTAGTCCAGCCCCGCCGAAACGCTGTGCGTGAGAGCGATCTGCCCGTCGGCGTCTTGCAGCACGTAGGTCTGTGCGCCGTGGAGCACGCCGAGCCGTCCCAGCGCGGGATCGGCGAAGCGCGCCGCGTGTCGCCCTCCGGTAATCCCCTCGCCGCCGGCCTCCACGCCGATGAGCGCGACACTTTCATCGCGTAGGAACGGGTGGAATAGTCCAATGGCGTTCGATCCGCCGCCGACACAGGCCACGAGCGCGTCGGGCAGACAGCCTTCGGCGGCGAGGATTTGCGCGCGCGCCTCTGTTCCGATGACGGATTGGAAATCGCGCACGATGCGGGGGTAGGGATGCGGGCCCAGCGCCGAGCCGAGCAGGTAGTGCGTGTTGCGCACGTTCGTCACCCAATCGCGGATGGCTTCGTTGATGGCGTCCTTGAGCGTGCGACTGCCCGCGTCCACACTTCGCACTTCCGCGCCAAGCAGGTTCATCCGCAGCACGTTGAGCTTTTGCCGTTCGATGTCCACCGTCCCCATGTAGACGATGCACTCCAGTCCCAGTAGCGCGCAGACGGTGGCCGTGGCGACGCCGTGCTGCCCGGCCCCGGTCTCCGCGACGATGCGACGCTTGCCCATGCGTTTGGCGAGCAGCGCCTGGCCGAGCGCGTTGTTGATCTTGTGCGCGCCGGTATGTGCCAAATCCTCGCGCTTGAGGTAGATGCGCGCCCCACCGAGCGCCTCCGTCAGCCGTCCGGCGAACGTGAGCGGGGTGGGTCGCCCAGCGTATTCGCGCAGCAGCCGGTCGAACTCGCGGGTGAAGTCCGCGTCGGCGATGGCGGCTTCGTAAGCCGATTCCAGTTCGCGCACGGCCGGAACGAGGGTTTCGGGGATGAACGCGCCGCCAAAAGAGCCGTAGTAGGGGCCGTTGGAGATGGTAAGATTCGATTCTGTTTTATTCATTGTTTACCTGTTCGATTCTGTTTTTCACCGCTGTTACAAAAGCTCTCACTTTCGCGTGATCTTTCTTTCCCTTCACCGCTTCCACCCCGCTCGATACATCCACGCCCCACGGGCGCACCTGCGCGATGGCGTCCGCCACGTTCTCCGGCGTGAGGCCGCCCGCCAGCAGTAGACGACACCGCTCCGCCAACCAGCGCGCAATCTCCACGTCCGCAACCAGGCCGGTGCCGCCCTTCTCCTGCGGGTGGTAAGCGTCGACTAGCAATTGGGGGACGCTCTCAACGGATTTAGCGGATTGAACGGATGAAATCTCCGTTTGAATCCGTTCAATCCGTTGAGGGAAATATTGCGCTAAAGCTGCTTGCGCTTCGGCGAGGGTTTGCGGACGCAGCGCCTTGAACGTATACGGGGCGAGTGCCGCGACCTCGGCGGAGGATTCCGCGCCGTGCAGTTGCACGAGATCCAATCCGGCGGTTTTAATGGCGGCACGCACAGCGTTGACCGGCTCGTCCACAAACACGCCCACGCAGCGCGGGCCCGCGTCCCCGAACTCCGTGCGGATCGCCTGTATAATTTCCCCGGCCTGCTCCGGCGTGACGTAGCGCGAACTGGACGGATAGAAGATGAAGCCCAAGAAATCCGCACCGGCTTCCGCTGCGCAGCGAGCGTCCTCAAGATTCGTAATCCCACAGATTTTGACGTAAACCAACGTTCTCCTCTATTCGCGAAGATTCGCGTGATTCGCGGTTAGCTCTGTAAGTTGGCGCACCTTCTCTCCCACATCACGCGCTGTCACGAGCGCCTCGCCCACCAGCATCGCATCCACACCGATAGCTCGCAGGCGCGCGACGTCCTCCGGCGTGTGGATGCCACTCTCGGCGACGACCACCACGTTATCGGGGATGCGGGGGCGTAGCGCGGCGACCGTGTCTAGCGTGACGTGGAACGTGCGCAGATCGCGGTTGTTCACGCCGATGAGGCGCGGGCGCAACAATAGCGCGCGTTCCAGTTCCGCCGCGTTGTGGACCTCAATCAGCGCCGTCATACTCAACCGGCGGATCAGTGCGTAGAGGTCGCGCAGCGTTGCGTCGTCCAGCGCGGCGACGATGAGCAGCACGGCGTCCGCTCCGGCGGCACGCGCCTCGTAGACCTGATACGGATCCACGACGAAGTCTTTGCGCAGCACGGGAACGTCCACGGCTCCCCGCACAGCGCGCAGATCGTCCAGGCTGCCCTGGAAGAAGCGCGCGTCGGTCAGCACGCTGATTGCCGTTGCGCCGTTGGCGGCGTAGGCGCGCGCCAGTTTCACCGGGTCGAAGTCTGGGCAGAGCAGGCCCTTGCTTGGCGACGCTTTTTTTACCTCGGCAATCATGCGCACGCCCGGCGTGAGCAAGGCCGCAAGAAAATTGCGTGGAGCCGGGGACGATTCAGCCTCGGCTACCCATGTGCTCAATGGCTTGGCTTGCTTCTGCCGCGCCACTTCCTCGCGTTTGTGTGCGATAATCTTGTCTAAAATCGTGCTTTGCTGCATGGATCTTACCCCGTAACGATGAAGCCGACTTTGCGTTTGATTTCACGCATCTTTGGATCGGCGACGGCGCGCGCGCGTTCTGCGCCCATCGCCAGCAGCCGGTCCAATTCGGTGGGATCGGCGATGAAGGTGAGGTACCGCTCGCGGATGGGGCGCAGCGCCTCGATCACCACCTCGGCGACCTCCTGCTTGAGCTGTCCGTAGCCCTTGCCCGCGAAGTGCGCTTCGATGACGTCCCGTCGTTTCCCGGTGAGCAGCTCGTAGATTTCGAGCAGGTTGTTGACCCCGGCCTTTTCGGGCGTGTCGCTGAACACAATCTCGCGGCCCAGGTCGGTGACGGCGCGTTTGCCGACGTAGCGGATTTCGTCCGGCCCGTCGGCCAGACGAATGGCGTGCAGCCGGATGTGTGCCTTGCTCTTGCTCATCTTGCTGGCCGGATCGTCCAGCGCCTTGATGCGCGCGCCGAGTTTGGGGATGACCGGTTCCGGCACGACGAACGTTTCGCCGTAAAGGTTGTTGAAGCGTTGTGCGACATCGCGCGCCAACTCGACGTGCTGCTTTTGATCCTCGCCCACCGGGACTTCATTCGAATCATAAAGCAGAATATCGGCGGCCTGGAGCACCGGATAATCGAGCAATCCCGTGCTGACGCTTTCCTGTTGCTGCGCCTTGAGCTTGTACTGCGTCATCCGTTCCAGCCAGCCGACCGGTGTGACACAGTTCAAAATCCAGCAGCACTCGGCGTGGGCCGCGACATGGCTCTGGATGAAGAGCGTGCACTTCTGTGGGTCGAGACCGCAGGCGATGAGCATTGCTGCCATCTCGCGTGTCCGGCGCAACAGAGCCTGCGGTTCCTGTGGCACAGTGATCGTGTGCAGATCGACGATGCAGAAGAAGTTTTCCTTCTCCTCCAGTCCAGCGACCCATTGGCGGATCGCCCCCAGGTAATTGCCGATGGTCAATGCACCGGAGGGTTGGATGCCGGAAAAGACTCGGATTTTCTTGCCAGATGATGCTGTTGCCAATGTGGTCATAGATCGTCCCTTAGTTGCGGATTCAGGATGCGCTCCAAGGCATAGCCCACCAACGCGAAGGCCAGCCCTGTCACCAGCAGGATGAGTGCGGGCTGCAATATCAGATGAAAAGACTCACCCGTCATAGGGGATGAGAAAGCGATCTGGACCAACTTTCCCCAGGTGGGCAGCTCCGGATCGCTCAGGCCGAGGAAGGCCAGCGCGGATTCCAGGTACACATAACTAGGAACGAGGATGATCAGTTGCGGGATCATCACCGGCGCGACGCGGGGGATCAGGTAACTGAAGATAATGCGCCAGTCACTCGTGCCATAGGAGCGGGCCGCTTCGATGTAAGGGGCTTGTTTCGTTTGCAGGAAGATGGCTCGATAACTCTTGAGGTTGTTGCCAAAGATGCTCAACAGCACCACGACACCGAGCAGTACCCAGAAGCTCTTGGAGTACAGCGTGAAAATCATCAGGCTGACGGGTAGGAAAGGCAGGACCATATTCACCTCGGTGATGCGCTGCAATAGCTCATCCAGCCAACCGCCGAACCAGGCGCCCATTGCCGCCAGGAGCATCATGCAGAAGGTGGCGCCGACGGCAGCCAGCAGCCCGAAGGCGAGCGCTACCGCTGTCCCCCAGAGGATGGCGACCATCAGGTCGCGGCGGCCAGCATCCGTCCCCGCCAGACCGTGGACTTGCCCGTAGATGATGAACTCCGCCTCCAGCTCCATCGGCTCTTCGAACATCAGGCCGCTGACGCGCAGCTCGTAATGGCCTTTGAGTGGCGTGAGGGGATCGGTTGGATCGGCGAACAACGCTTCTTCAGGGACAATGCCGTCGAGTCGCCGGAGCAGGCGCTCATCGTGGGCGAAACGGTAGGCCTCCTCCTTCCGCACCGTCACATCTCCCAGGCGTATTTCACGTCCGTCAGGTGTGTGCCAGCTTAGTGAGACAAACGGCGCGCGCTCAACCGGATAGCTGTACAAATAGACGGCCAGTTCTTTCGGGAAACGATCATACGTGTACTCGAAAGGAAATGACAACGTGATGTCAGTCATCTCCGGCGAGATCACCGTGACCTGGCGCTCGATAGGGTCTGAGCGGCTGTCGAATACCAGGGTGGGGGGCAAACTATCGCGGGTAAAGGCGTCGAACCAGATCGGCTGTGCACTTTTGGGCTGCAGCCGCACAGCCTGTTGGTCGCCACGCCACAGCGCCACGGCCTTTGCATAGGGCATGGTCGCCACCGTATAGACAGCGACACCGGCTAAAAAGGTAATGATGCTCAGTCCCACCAGTGCTGAGGGATAACGCACCAACTCACATGCCATTTGCTTGAGCGTACGTAAGACTCTAAGGAAACTATCGTGTGCATTACGCGCTAATGCGCCAGGGGAAGGTAGCTGCCATGTTAGTGGGCGGATTGCAGGACCGCGCAGTGCGCGTCGCGGTGTTTTGACCCGCAAATGTGTTTCGCCACCGATGCGGACGCGGGGATCCACCAGCGCGTAGACGATGTCCAGGAAGAAGATCGTCAGCGCCAACAGATAGGCAAACGTGACGACCATGGCCAGGATCATCGGTGTATCGTGGAGGGCAAGGGCGCGGATGAACAATCGCCCGATGCCTTCAACGTTAAAAAAATACTCCAGTATGATCACTTCTTGCCACAAGCTGATCAGGAGTAGTGCGAAGTTCGTCAAAACGGCGGGCAATGATGGGCGCAGAATATAGTCCCTTTCCAGTTTTCGCCATTTCAAACCCTTGGCTTTAGCGAGGGTTACATAGTCTTCGTCGTAATGCAGTATGAAAAAGGTCCGCCAGGCGAAGATGCTCTGGAAGAACTTGCTCAAGAAAATGGAAAGAGTGGGCAGTAACAGGTGCCGCAGCACCAGGAAGACGTAGGACCACTTGAATTCGGTCGGCCAGGCATTCAAGCCTGCGGTAACGAAGCGCAGACTCGGAATTTGGATAGCCACCACAGTCAAGAGCATACCATACACCCACGCCGGCGCCGACGAGAGCGGCGATAGCGCGATGATGAGGCGATCTAGCCAACCGCTCCGAGTACGGGTCAGCGTCAACGCGACCGCAATGCTGACGAAAAACAGCAACAGGTTGGCCGCGCCAAAGAACAGCAAGGTGCGTGGCAAACAATCCAGGATATAAACGTATACTTCGCTGGAAACCCGCGAGGCATATAGGATGGGTTGCGCCCTGGCCCGGCCCCAATCAAGGGTCAGGGCGCGCCAAACCCAGCGCGCCGTGCGCCACAAGAAGGGCTGATTGATGCCTTGCGCCTCCAGGGCGGCATTGACCCTGTCCTCCAGAAGTTGCACGCGTTGTTCAGGCGTCAGCGTCTTGGCATACGGGTCATTCTGCATGGCCATACCCAGGGCATACGTCGTGTCGGCGCGGATGACTTCATCGACGTAGCCGCCCATATTGGCGACGAGGGTGGTCAGGAAAACGCTGACCACGACCATGCAGAACAGCGTCACCAGACGCCCGATAATGTAGCGCGGCAAACGCGCGCGCGCTTGCTTTTGTACTTCTGCATAGTTTTGCATAGGTGTATTTACGTTTTCCGCGCCGTCAGAGTGAAAATCCATGGCAACTTCCCCGCGTGCTGCGGGTAGTGATACCATCGCTCGATACAGGGTTCCATGCCGGGGAACAACTTGAAGAACAGACGGTCGTACTCGTGGAACGCCTCCAGGCGCAGCCCGGCCTTGAACAGCGCATTGAGGATATCGCTGAGTGACCACGTCCATTCGTAGGTGGGATGCTGCGGGGTGTACGACGCATCGGCATAATCGGGCCAGGCGTCGTCCCAGTAGGCTGGCTCTGTCGTGTGAAAATACGAATACAACGGCTTCAACTCGCCTTGATCAACTTCCTCAAAGGCATTCCACATCGGATGGGTTTCCATAATGTAAAATAACCCGCCCGGCTTGAGGAAATGCGCGACGATGCGTGCCCACGCGTCGAGATCGCGCAGCCAGCATAGCACACCGCGCGAGGTGTAGACGATGTCGAACTGCCCTTTCAAGACGTTGGGCAATTCATAGACGCCTGACTCGATGAACGTCGCGGGCAACTGCGTTTCGTTAGCCAACTGTCGCGCTGCCGCAATCGACGCCGCCGAGAAATCCACGCCGGTCACGACAGCGCCTTGTCTGGCCCACGAGAGCGTGTCTGTCCCGATGTGGCATTGCAGGTGCAGCAACGTCTTGCCGGTCACGTCGCCGACTTCGCGCAATTCGATCTCGTCCAGCGCGATGCCGCCGGCTTTGAGCAGCGCCACTTCCTCATATGCTTCGACGTGGACGGGTGCGACTTCGTCCCAATGGGCTTGATTCGTTTGTTCTGCTGGCGTTAAGGCGTTTCCCATGGCGTCTCCTGAGACGTAATGTATTACCGACAAGTGAGTATTATACTTGTACGTTTCAGAGAGTACAATTCAACGTTGGGCATAGGGTGTCGCGCCTCACAACTTCTCCAAAAATACGACAGTATGCGTTGCCATATCCTGGCGCTTGAATTCGCGATAGCCGAGTGTGTGGTAAAGGTGCAGCGCCGGTTCGCTTTTGTGACCGGTGAACAGCTCGAACCGCCGCACCGTGCTGAAGTGCTGCTCCAAGGTTTGCATCAAGCGCGTACCGATGCCTTGCCCTTGCACATCGGGATGAACGATTAGCCGTCCGACGTAGCACGTGCCGTCTTTCGCGTAGCCACGCACCGAACCGACGATGCGCTCCCCGGACGTGGCCTTGAAGAACACCATCCGCGCAAAGTCTGCCTGGATTTCATCCGGCGTTTGGCGCAGCGGCGGCAGATCGAAGTCGTTGTACCGCTGCGCCTCGCTCAGGTAGGCCAGCTTTTGCAGGGCGAGGATGGCTTCCAGATTAGCCTCTTCCGCCAGCTCGATATCGACAGTTTGCCGGTTATGCTTTAGCTCGCCATCCCTTGACTGCATGCTACCAAAGCCTCCAGTTTGTATAAAGCCGCGCCGCTGTCCAGGCTTTCTGTCGCTTTGAAGACGCCGTCCGCCAAATCCGTCGCCAGCCCGCCGACGTGGAGAGCCGCCGCCGCGTTGAGCAGCGTCACATCGCGCTTGGGGCCGCGGTCGTCGCCCGCGAGGATCGCGCGGGTGATGGCGGCATTTGTTGCTGGATCGCCGCCGCGTAGATCGGCAGCTGCGGCGCGGTCGAAGCCCAAGTCGCGCGGGTCGAGCGTCTGCGTGACCACGGCGCCGTTCCCCGGCGCGACGCCGAAGACACTGATGCGATTCGGGCCGGTCGTCGTCAACTCGTCCAGGCCGCTATCTCCGTGGACGACGTAAGCCGCCCGCGAGCCAAGTTCCTGAAGTACACTCGCCATCACCTCGGTGAGCGCGGGATCGTAGACGCCGAGCACCTGCGCCTGCGCGCCCGCCGGGTTGGTGAGTGGTCCCAGGATGTTGAAGACCGTGCGCACGCCCAACTCGCGGCGCGGGCCGACCGCGTATTTCATCGCGGGGTGCAGCTTCGGCGCGAAGAGGAAGCCAATGCCGACTTCATCGATACACTGTGCGACTTGCTCCGGCGTCACATCCAGGTTGACGCCCAGGGCGGCGAGCACATCCGCGCTGCCCGACAGACTGCTGACGCTGCGGTTGCCGTGCTTGGCGATGGACAGCCCCGCGCCCGCCGCCACGAACGCCGCCGTCGTGGAGACGTTGAACGTGCCGGAACGGTCACCGCCGGTGCCGCAGGTATCCACCAGGCTCGCCTGATGCGGCGTCACCTTGACCGCGGCCTGTCGCATTGCCTTGGCGCAGCCGGTGATTTCTTCCACCGTCTCGCCCTTGACGCGCAGCGCGATGAGGAATCCGGCAATCTGCGCCGGCGTGGCCTCCCCCGCCATCACCTGCGCCATTACCCCCTCGGCCTGCTCCATAGACAAAGATTGTCCTTCTAACAATTGATTCAAGGCTTTTGTAATCATTTTATCCCTCCTGGAAAATGAACACCAATCTTCACTAATCTTCACGAATCAAATAGATTTCTTACTCCGTACTCCACACTTCTTACTTCCGCATCTCCAAAAAGTTTTTCAAAATGACCTTCCCGTGCTCCGTCAGAATGCTCTCCGGGTGAAACTGGACACCGACGAGGGGCGCGGTCTTGTGACGGAGCGCCATCACTTCGCCCTCGGTGGTGAAGGCGGTGGCTTTGAGGCAGTCCGGCAGCGGTTCGTGGACGAGCAGGCTGTGGTAGCGCATCGCGTTGAACGGGCTGGGCACGCCCTCGAACACGTCCGTCCCGTAGTGGTAGACGCGGCTGGTCTTGCCGTGCATCAACCGCCCGGCGCGATTCACCGTCCCGCCGAAGGCTGCGCCGATGCACTGGTGGCCCAAGCACACGCCGAGGATGGGCGTCGTGGCGTAGAACGTGCGGATGATGTCCAGCGACACGCCGCCGTCGTCCGGCGTCCCCGGTCCCGGCGAGATGACGATGTGCGAAGGCCGCAGCGCGCGAATTTCGTCCAACGTCACCGCGTCATTGCGCCGCACCGTCATCTCCGTCCCCAATTCCCCCAAATATTGCACCAAATTGTACGTAAACGAATCGTAATTATCTATGACGAGTATCATTTTCTCCCTCCTTGTGTTGTGGTAGACAGTAGACAGGGTTCTCCCCCCCGTCTACCGTCTACTAAATCCCTTCCTCCGCCATCACAATCGCTCTGCTCAGCGCGCCGGCTTTGTGGAATGTTTCGTGATATTCGGTTGTCGGATCGCTGTCGGCGACGATGCCGGCGCCGGCCTGCAGATAAGCCACGCCATCCTTCAGTACGATGGTGCGGATGGTGATGCACGTATCCATATTCCCGTTGAAACCGAAGTAGCCCACCGCGCCACCGTAAGGCCCGCGCTTGATGCCTTCGAGTTCGTCGATGATCTCCATCGCGCGGATTTTGGGCGCGCCGCTGAGCGTCCCCGCCGGGAACGTGGCGCGCAGCAGATCGTAGGCGTCCAGCCCGTCGCGCAGCCGGCCTTCCACGTGGCTGACGAGGTGGATGACGTGCGAGTAGTACTCGGTGACGAGTAGTTCAGGGACGTGGACGGTGTTGAAGTCGCAGACGCGACCCAGGTCGTTGCGGCCCAGATCGACGAGCATCACGTGTTCAGCGCACTCCTTGGGATCGGCGTGTAATTCGGCTTCCAACGCCTTGTCCTCGGCGGGCGTCGCGCCGCGCGGGCGTGTCCCGGCGATGGGGCGCACGGCGGCGGTGCGTTCGGTCAGCCGCACCAGCACCTCCGGCGACGATCCCACCAGATGCACGTCGCCCAGTTCGAGGAAGAACATGTAAGGTGACGGATTGATGCGTCGCAGCGCCCGGTAGATGTCAAATGGTTCGGCCTCTGTGGGCCGTTTGAGCCGCTGTGAGAGCACCACCTGGAAGATGTCGCCCGCGGCGATGTAGTTCTTGGCGCAACGCACGGCGTCTTCGTACTGCGTCTGCGTCATCGTGGAGGCCAGTGGAATGTTGGCAGAGTCGGGGGCGGCGGGTGTGTGAGCCAACGGCGTCTGAACCTGTGAGGCGAGCGCGTCCAGCCGGGCGATGGCGTCGTCGTAGGCGGCGTCCAGGTCGTAGCCGGGGGGCGTGGGCGCGTTGGCAAAGAGCAGCAACCGGTGCTGGACGTGGTCGAAGACGACGAGCGTGTCGGTGATGAGCAGGTGCATGTCGGGTAGATTGCGGTCGTCCGGCAGATCGGCCCACGGGCGGCTGGCGGGACGCGTCTCGAAATGGCGCACCATATCGTAGCCCAGATAGCCGACCGCGCCGCCGAAGAAGCGCGGCAGGCCCTTGACCATCTCGTGGACGGGTGCGACGGGCTGGTAGGGCGCAAGTTCCGCTTTGACGATGTCAAGTGGATCCTCGCCAAGAGCCAGGGTGCGCGTCTGGCTGTGGCCGTTGTCGCGCTCCGTCACCTCGCGCCCGCGGACGATGATCTGGCGGCGCGGGTTGAATCCGAGGAACGAGTAGCGGCCCAACTGCTCGGCGCGCTCGACGCTTTCCAGCAAGAATCCTGGACCCCTCCCGCGCAGCTTGAGATAGACCGACACCGGCGTCTCCAAATCCGCCGCCAATTCCCGGTACACCGGCACCAACGCCCCCTGTTGTGCAGCAGTATAAAATTGCTCGCGTGTGAGTGTGTTCATACTCCTCCTTTTCTCTAGCAAACAAAAACGCCTCTCATCCCCTTGCAGGGACGAGAGGCGTTTGCTTCCCGTGGTGCCACCCTGGTTGAGCCGGTTTCTCCGTTTTGGAAACAAAAAATCGCGTCAGGTGACGCGATTCTGTTCTAAGCCAGCTCCACTCTTTGCAGGTACGGTCCTTTGGCAATACTTCGGACGATACCCTCGGCCCTGATAACGGTGGCGACTCCGGCTAACTCTACTGATATTATGCTTTCGAGTTAGCAGCTCCCCAGCCCATTCACGTTTGCCGTGTGCGAGAGGACTCTCACCATAACGTCCTCTTCTCTGGCGCGCGTACAAACGCTACTTTTCCGGTTCGACGCTGTTGGCGTACTGAATTGTGAATAATATACGCGAAATGAAGAAAATGTCAAGCGCAATAGTGGTATAATACCCGTTCGACCGGATGTCGCTTTTGTCCGTTCAATCCGTTGAGACTCAGAGGAAACTATGAATTGGAGTGCGCTGTTATCGGCCTTTGGCCTGGTGTTCATCGCCGAATTGGGCGACAAAACCCAGTTGGCGGTGATGACGCAGACGTGCAAGTTTCGCCGTCCGTGGCCCGTCTTTTTTGGCGGCAGTCTTGCGCTGACCGCGGTGACGGCCTTGGGCGCAGTTGGCGGGCGCGTGTTGGGCGAATTCATCCCGGCAGGGGTCATTCGCATCATCGCGGCTGTCGCGTTCGTGGTGATGGGCGTCCTCATCTGGCGAGAGGCGACGAAATCCCAGGGCGAGGAATGTGAGCCGGACGTCGAGTGTGTGGATGACGCCGGGCGCGCCAAATTGAACTGGCAGGCGTTTGGGACGACGTTTACGCTGCTCTTCTTTGCCGAACTGGGCGACAAGACGCAGTTGGCCGTGTTGGGCCTGGCGAGCAAGCAAGCGGCGCTGCCGGTTTTCGCAGGCGGCGCGCTGGCGTTGACCGTGGTGGCTGCGCTCGGCGTGATCGGCGGGCAGCAGTTGACTCGCTGGATCCCTGAAAAGCTGCTGTTGAAAATCTCCGCGGCGGCGTTCGTGGTGATGGGTGTTTTGATGGGCTTCGGAGTGCTGTAACTGTCTCCTCTGAAAATAACCTTACTTCATCTCCGTTCGATTCGTTCAATCCGTTGAGACTAGACGTGTTCTTCCAGCAAGGAGCGCCGCCGCAGTTGACCGCAGGCCGCGGCAATTGGCGCGCCACGGCGCTGGCGCATGGTGTGGGGGATGCCGGCGCGGTCGAGGATGGCGATGAAGGCGTCCACGGCCTCCGGCGTCGAGGGTTGCGCGTCGAATTCCGGAGTGGGATTCAACTGGATCAGGTTGACGTGAACCGGAATGCCGTCGAAGCGGGCAACCAGGGCCTCGGCCTGCTCGCGTGAATCGTTGACGCCGTCGATCAGCACCCATTCCAGCATCACGCGCCGTTGTGTTACCTCAGTGTACGTCTTGAGTGCGCCACACAGGTCATCCAACGGATAGCTCCGGTTGATCGGTAGGAGTGTGTCGCGGATAAGATCGGTGGCGGCGTGCAATGATACCGCCAGATTAATGCGCAGTGATTCTGCGGCCAGTCGCAATATCCCCGGTACGATCCCCACCGTGCTCAGCGTGATCCGCCGTTCGACGAAGCCCATGCCGCGCGGATCGCACACGCGGCGCAGAGCGTCCAGCATGTTGTCGTAGTTCAGTAGCGGTTCACCCATCCCCATCAGCACGAAATTGGTGAGGTTGTCCCCACTCGCTGCCAGCGTCCGCTGCGCGTGGAGCACCTGTGCAACGATTTCGGCAGCGCTGAGCTGCCGCACGAAGCCCATCTGCCCGGTGGCGCAGAAGCGGCAGTCGCAGGCGCAGCCCACCTGGGTGGAGATGCACGCGCTGTGCCGGTGCCGGTAGCGCATGGTGATGACTTCGACGCGCTCGCCATCCGCCAGTTGCAGCAGGTCTTTGCGCGTCGAACCGTCGGCGGCGACCTGAGAATCCACCACGGGTGGGAGTTTCAGCGTGGTTTCGGCGCGGAGGCGCGCTGGCAGGCTGTGCGGCAACGTGTTGGGTAGGTTGGTGAAGTCGGCGGGGATGTGACGGTAGAGCCAGCGCCACACCGTCCGCGTGTGAACGGGGGCAATGTCCCAACCGGCGAACAAGGCTTCGAGCGCGATAAAGTCAAGATCGTACAGGTTCATATCGCATCGTGGGTAAGGCCGGCCGGGAAATGTTCAGGGTGGTTGGAGGTTATGCCGTTGACCCCCATAGCCTGTACCGTGGTCATGCGGGCCGGGTCGTCCACCGTCCAGGTAAACACTTTGCCGCCGGCGTGTTGAACAACTTGCACCGCCCGGCGCGAGACGACCCGGTAGTAGAGCATCACGGCGTCGGCCTGGGCATCGGCCATCATGGGCAGAATCCGGTAGGGCAGCAGCAGGCGCATCCCTAGCACGACCAGGTCCACCACCGGCTTCAGATAGGGTTTGGTGGAGGCGCTGCCGCGATCCTCGGGATAGGATAGCCCAATTTTGGCGTGTGGATCGAGCGCGCGGACGCGCCGCAAGCTGGCCGGGATGACGGAACTGTAGATGACAGCGTCCGCAAGACTGTGTTCTTGCACGTTTTCGACGACGGCGGCTTCGTAACCGGCGGCCTTCAGGTCAATGTTGATCAGAGCGCGGCCTTGCAGCAGGTCCAGCGCCTCTGTCAGGGTGGGAAGCGGATCGCCGTCACCGGTTTTGAACCGGCGCAGTTCGGCCAAAGTACACTGACTGACCTGGACCTCGGGCGCGCCAAATTCCGCGAGGTGGTCATCGTGGAGCAGTACCAACCCATCCCGACACGGGCGGACGTCGAATTCCACCATATCCACCCCCAATTCCAGCGCCAGTTCTATAGAGCGCAGGGTGTTGGGTGTCGCCAGCCCGCCGGCGCCGCCGTGCCCGATCCGCAAAAAGGGGCGTTCCCAGGCTGCGCCGGGTTCTATTGACCGTTCATCTGAAGCGGGTGTGGGCGTCATAGGGTCTCCTTCCACGCAGCCAGTTGTGTGAGCGCCGCGCGGTACGAGGTCTCGATGATTTCGGCGCGGTCGTCAAAATCGAGCATCCCCCAACCGCGCAGCGGGAGGTGGACGATCAAATCGGCTTGATCCTTTACAAACGTCTGCCGGTACATGCCGTTGATGTCCATGATCTGTGAGAACACTGCCAGAAGGCTAGGCGGGCGCTTTTGCTTGTAGGCAGGCACAAACCGGTAGCGGAGGGCCTCCCAGGTTGAAATGCCTGGCCCAAAGTCATACGCCTGGGTCTTGCTGGAGAGGGGACTGGCGTCGACGCCGATGACCGTCGCAATGCCGGGACGCGGGCGCATAATGTCCACCGGGATGTTGTTGAGAAACCCGCCATCCACCAGCAGGTCGTCCCCGGAAAGAAAAGGGGTGAAGATCGGTGCGGCGGCCATGCTGGCGCGTACCGCTTCCCATACGGGGCCTGACGTATGCACCATCTGATGCCCTTTGGAAAGGTTGGCGGAAACGCAGAAGAAGGGCAGCGGCAGGTCTTCAATTGTCTGATTGCCGAGGAATTTCCGAATCTGGCTTGTGACTTTGTGGGAGGCGTAAAAGGAGAAGAAGGGCAGCGTGCGATCCAGCAAAGTGTCGCGCGAGCCGTGCTGCATTGCCAACTCGTACATCACTTGATCGTCCATACCGGCCGCATACATCGCACCCATGAAGGCGCCCATGCTGGTGCCGCCCACGGCATCGACGACGAGGTCCAGCTCGCGGATAGCGCGCAGGGCGCCGATGTGCCCAAAACCGCGCGCGCCGCCGCCGCTCAACACCAATCCCAGGGCGCGACCGGTCAAACGCCGCGCCAGATGGAGCAGATCCATACCATCTCCCAAGCGCACCAGATGGTGGGGGCGGGCTGCGCTAAAGCTGCCATGGCTGCTGCCAGGTGCGCGCGCGGCCAGCCAGGCCGCTGCGTTCCACGGGACAGTTCCGGCACTTTGTAGCAATACCAACTCAGTCCGTTGTTCGCCGCTGGCCAATAGCGCCGTTTCATGCGCAGAGGGCTGTGGCGCGGCCCCGGCCATTCCCACCAGTACCACGCAATCCGCCTGGCGCACGCAGCGCCGGCTCCACTCCGAAAGTTCCGGGGTTGCCTCAAATACCACATATTGATGGTGGATCTCCAATTCGGTCAGCCACGAGACGATTTGAGCATTGCGTGGATCATTGAGGGAGGCCTGCGCCGCACCCGGGCCGAGGGCCTCGTCAAGGACGGCGCTGGTGACGTAGGTGGTGGGACCGAAGCGGGCGAGCGCCTCGGCCAGTTCGCGGCCAAACGTTTGCAGCGGCGTTCCGGCGGCGCATGGCAGTAGCGTGAAGGTGTGCGCCGTATTTCTCTGAGCGCAGCGACTATTCTGGTTGGTTAGTCGGTTGGCGAGCAGCGTGTTAATCCGCACCATCACTTCCAGATGTTGTTTTGCCAGGGCAAAGAGGCCCGCGCGGCTCAACCGCACCAGCTCGCTGTCGCGGATGGCCTTCGCCGTCGCGTTGCGGGGTGCGCCGGTGAGCACGCCCAATTCTCCCAAGAGTTCGCCGCGCCCAACCTCGACCGGCGTTTCCTCGCGCCCATTTTGACCGGTGGATAGCACGCGTATGCGCCCACTGATGACCACGTAGAGGGCGTCGCCAGGGTCGCCGTCCCGGAACAGGATTTCGCCGCTGCCTAAAGTCAGCCATTCCAACCAGGTCTCAATCTGTTCCAGTACGTCAGTGCTATCTTCGGTGGGCGACGGCGCGGCGTCAAGCGCGGACTGATCCAACGCAGTTACTGGTTGGTGGTATAGCGCCTGGTAAGCGGTTTGCACTTCCGGCGCAGCGGCGCGCAGGTTGGCCCATACCTGCGGCGCACAGGCTTCGCAAGCCCCGTACTTGCGACTAAACAGACTGATGAGTCGCGCCAGCAGTTTTGGATCGGTGGGCAGCAGCGCGCGCCAGTGGGGCGCGTACCGCTCGAAGTGACTGAGCCGCAGCGCCTCGCAGTCAACGGCCATTCGCTTGATGCTGTCAATATAATGCAGGTCAAAGCAACGCTCGAAATCCTCTGCACCTTCGAGTAAGTAGGCCACCACAACGCGCCGGGATTCGTTGCGTATGTAGGTGCAGTGCGCTTCGATGGCTCTCAGGAGCTTGTTCGCCCACCGCGCGCGGTTCAATTCGCCTGAAAGCAATTCTTCGCGTGAAATCAGTTCTTCTCTCATATCACTCGGACGAACAGCACGTTCATTTTGTCCTAAGCGACGTAGTCGCGCGTGTGCGCCGCTTCGACGTTAGTTGACGCTGTGGGTAGCATAAGGGGCCTCCGGTAGTGGTTTAGGCGCTGAAAAACTATTGCCCGGCTTGCGTTTGGGCTTCTGGAGACGCAAATAATACGGTGGCTCATCCCCGTCTCGGGGACGGGAGCAAGTCGCCTTCCCGGAAACTGGTTTTGGCTTCCGGGAAGGCGGGCGGGTTGCGCCTGAGTGGGTGAGGGATTATTTGTCAGGGATACACAGCACGTCGCCGATGCGGATGTAATTCAGGTTCTGAATCTTATTGCACTCGGCAATGCGCCACATGTTGATCTTGTACTTGAGCGAAATCCGGTAGAGGTTGTCGCCTGTCACGACGGTGTGGTATTGCGCGCAGGTGCACGCTGGCGGCGGTGGTGGGGTGGGTGAATCCTGGCGCGCACAGGTGTGGCCGGCCGGCAACAGTGCGGGTACATTGGGAATAGCAAGCACCTGGCCCGGATAAATCCAGTTGGGCGCGGGGATCAGATTGGTCTTGATGATCGCCGCCGGGCTGACCTTGTAAGCGCGCGCGATGCAGTAGATCGTCTCGCCTGCTTTGACGACGTGGTTGACGATGATGCCGTCCGTTTTGGGTTGGGCATACACCGGCATACTGGAGAGCAACACAAGCCCTAAAATAAGCAACGACACAGGAAATACTCTACGCATGGAATGCCTCCTTTCAAGCAAAACCATTCAACTGTAAATCTAGTCAGCGATCAAGGGGACTGGCCTCTCCCGTCGTTAGTGGGGTTTTTCGAACAGTACAGGCTAAATAAATGGTACTGCTCCAGGTCTCATTGTCCTTCAACCTCCTCCCGTAGCACTGTCTGCCATAAATTCAAACCACTTCAATGGAAGTAATTCTATCTTCTCACAAAATTCTGGATTCGTCAATATCTTAATGTGTAAGAGTGTGTTTCAACTGCGTTAAGTGTGTGTCATTGTTTTTCCGAGTCTCTCCTGCGAATCTTACATAAACAGCAGAGGTAGGTGTTTCGGTGCGTCGTCGTAAGGGGTGACTTCGCCCGTTGCAACGTGGTAGAGGCGTTCGTGGCTAAGACGGGCAGCCTCGACAAGCGGTCCGTAGGGACGGTTGCAGGTGTCCAGGAAGCCGATGTTGTAGTTTTCCCCATCGAAACGACCCAGCGCGGATTGGTCGTATAGTGTGAAGTAGTGAATGCCCACACACCAGGGTTGGGCCGCCGCATCTTCCAGGTAGAAACGATATGCCTTGCCTCGATCCGCCTGGGTGGGAACGTGCCCGATGCCGCTGGCCGGCAATCCCACATCCAGCGCACCGAAGTGCCACTCGCCGATCATAATGGGCATATTGAGTAGGGTGCTGATTTGCGCCATTTCTTCAGCCGGTACGCGTGTACGATAGCAGTTCATGCTGAAAACGTCGAAGCTGCGCATTCCCTTGACCGCCCATGCAGGCGGGATGGTGTAGTAGCGGATGCCCAGATTCAGATGGTTCGGGTCCACCTGGCGGCACGCCTCGCTCAGACCGCCAAAGTAGCGTTCCACCATGATCGCGCTGAAGTCTGCCAGATCGGCTTGTGCCTGCTCAGTAAGAGGTGTATCCCATTCACCTTCTGCCAGTTCGGCGAACGTGACACCAGTCTCCCAGGCTTCGGACAGCCGTTCTTCGTCGCCATAGCGCCCACGCAGGAAGATGCTGAGCGCCTGGCGGGTGCAGCATGAGGGCGTATTGAACAGCATCCCGGCGGCGGGCGTCTCTTGGGCGAAGCCCCAGTTTGGCTCGTTCATTAGGAAGTAGCCGATGAAGGCGGGATCGTCACGGGTTTCGCGCAGTTGCTCGGCGAATTCCATCTTGGCGCGCTCGAAATCGGGGTGACAGACGTCGGGGAAGTCGCGGTAGACCGTGGGAACGGAAAGCATACGGGTATCCAGTGGGCGCACGTAGGGCACCTGCGCGTCACGCGCGATGCGCCAATCTGACCAGTTGGCGACGGTGTTGAAGCCGAACTGTCGCAGCAACCCCAGCGTGATGGCGCTCCAGTTCTCGTAAGCGGCTTCTGGCCCGAAGGCGCGGATGAAGTTGGCTTTGAGGTAGTCGAAGGCGTTTACCTCGCCGCGGGTGTGGTGCGCTTGCGTGTAGGGGCCATCGGCGTCGGGCAGCCAGGTGAGTGCGGATTCGAGACCCTCGTAAGCCGTATCGATGCCGAAGCCCACGCAATCCAATCCAGTGGACCAGAAGGCGTAGCCGTCAGGATCGACAAGCCACCAGCGTTTGTGATCGTAGTGCGTGCGGAAGAAGCCCGTGGCGGAGAAGCGTTTCCCCAACCAGCCGCCCCACTTGGAGAAGCCTTCCGGTAGGGTCTGCGCGGGCGCGGTGTCGCGTTGGGCGCGCAGGCGGGCAATCAATTCCCCTTCGCTGCGGGTTTTGGCCGGCCATTCGTGAAGCGCGCTCTGTCCCAGTTCGTCCAGCAACTTGCCTTTGGGAAGAATTGGTGAATCAAGCCTGGGTGGTTCCTCGGCGGTGGCGACGATCGGCGTGAGGCAGAAGTGCGCGGGGTGCGGTCCTTTGCGCAGCACCGTGAGTTTCATCCGATCCACCTTGCGCAAGTCCACGCGCTGCCCGCCGCAGAGCGGTTTGAGCCACGCGCCTTCGCGCTCGTAGCGCCAGCGATTCTGGTTGACGGCTTCCAGGGGGACGCGCAGCCGTGCTGCACATTCGGTGATCAGACCGTAGCTCAACGTAAACGTTGGGCCTTCGTCGCCCTCTTGCAGATGCAGCGTAAAGACGACCAGGTGTTCACCTTCGAGTAGCGTATCGGCAGTGAGGTAACGCGCACCGGCCAGCGCGCCTTTGGGAAAGGTGTAGGCCAGTCCGTCGCCGTTCTCACGGGTAATGTACCATGTCGCTTCTGCCAGGGGAGTGGGGGCGTCCTCACTGGACAGAGCGCCCAGCAGACGTTGTGGCGTCAAGGTGAACGGTAGCTCCATAGTTATTTCCTCCATGTGATATCAGTCCAAAGTCAAAAGCCGAAAGTATCGAGCTGGGTCTCGGCGAGGTGTATCTTTAAGAATATAGTGAAAGCGTGGTTTTGCAACCTCACCTTAACAGGTGGACAAAACGTCGCGGAGGTCAGCCTCTGCAAGGATGTAGGGTTGGGGCTTGCGTGCTTTGTCCGGCCAACGGACGAGGCGGATTTTGCCGTCGGTGATCTCGATCCCGGTGATGTCGCCATCGCGATAACAACAGCAGCCGGTGTTGAAGTAGCAGGGCTTCGCCATAAGGCTGAAAGCTTCTTGCGGGGGGACTCCGGGGTCCTGTGCGCGTATCCATTCGCGTTGCGCCAACAGTTGGGCCAATTCTTCACGTCGGTCGTTGCTTTCGGGCGCACGGTCCGCCAGTTCTGCGATGGCCTCGGCAATCAGCGCCTCGTGGGATTGCGACCTGAAGACCGGGGAGTGCGTGTGCCCGGCAATCAAGATAAGCTTTTGCTGTTGAGCAGCCCAGGCGTACATCGCCTGGTTGATTTTGCTACGCAGGTCCCAGCTCTTCGCTGGCGTGTTCAATGAGATGCGGGTGAGTCGTTGGAAGGTCCGCCAGAGGTAGCGGACGAGGAGGCGTGTGATCCACGACCACCGGGCGTTGAAGGCGTCACCTTGATGGCCGTGGAGCAGGAACAGCGCGCCCAGTTCCTCCGCCCCGTCCATCACTTTGAAGTGCAGACCTTCGAGGACGTGCAGTGGCGGGTTGCCGTAGATGGCATCCAGGCGGCGGCGCACGCTGTCTTCGTATTGCCATTCGTCGTCGTGATTGCCCCAGATGCGCACGTACCGCCCGCGCTGATGAAAGCGCGCTTCCAGTTCGATGTTATGCCGGTAGGCCTTGATCACGGCGGTAGGCGTCTCTTCCCACAATTCTTCTGCGTCCCCAAGAACGACGAGCGTGTGTCCCATGTGCAGATAGTAGGCGAGGGCGGCATTGTAGGCGCGTTCGGCCCGATGAAAATCATCCGCGCCGTTGCGCGCGCCGCGATGTTGATCTGAAAAGATGATGTAGCAGTCGGTAGCGAGATTGAGCGCGCGCGTATTTCCGGCGGTCAGGGCGCGCGCCAGGACCGCATCCAACGCCTGGTTAATCCGGGTGATATGGCTCTGTGCTGCTGTTTTATCGTCTGATTGGGTCATCATGTTGGACTTCCCCTTTATGCAGAGGTATCTTCCTTCCCTTCTTTGTTAACCAAAACTACGCTGAGGTCTGCGCGGTCCGGCTCGCCAGGGACGAACTCGTTGCTCAGATAAATGGCGTCGAAGTTACAACTTAGCTCGCATTGCCCGCAATAGGCGCAGCGTTCGGGATGGTAGATCAGGCGATAGGCATCACGCCCGTTGCGCTCCAATTCCAGCGCGAAGGCCGGACAATCGCGCACACACATGTTGCACCCGCGGCAATTTTCTTCACGGATAACCACCCGTCCACGGTAGCCTTCGGGCAGTTCGGCCGGACCGAAGGGATATTTGACGGTGCGCGGCCCTTGTTTGAGGGCGCGCCAGATCTGCGGGAGTAAATAGGCTAACGAACGTAAGGGAGAGGCCATCTCATCCTCCAATCCACGTGGCGACCAGGATTTGCACCAGCGCCAGGGGAGCCAACACACGCCAGCCTAGCGTCGCCAGTTGGTCGATGCGCAGCCGGGCATACAATGCGCTCGCGGTGGAGAGCAGCAGCAGGATCCCCACCGACTTGAGGCTGAAACTCAAGAATGCGGGTATGGTCCCAAACACGCTGCTCTGTCCCAGGAAGAGATTGACCAACAGGAAAATCCCCACGACGGTCTGCATATTCATGGTGAGATGCCACAGCGCCAGTTTACGCCCGCTGAATTCGGTGAGCGACCCGGCGACGACTTCCGACTTGGCCTTCGGGATGTCCAGCGGATCGCGCTTGAGCTTGCCAATGAGGCCGATGATCGCCAGCACAAAGCCGAGCGGCTGCATCAACGCGATCCAGATCGTCTGGCCTTGATAGTCGACGATGTGGGCAATCGACCATGAGCCGCTGAGGATCGCTGGCCCGGCCAGCGCCATCAGGAAGGGGACTTCGTAGGAGAAGTACTGCAACAACGCGCGGCTGCCGCCGAGCACGCTGTACACCCCCACCGAAATCCACCCGGCCAAAAAATAGGCCAGCGCCGGGAGGCTGAGCAAGAACAGCACCACGATCAAATCGCCCTCGAACGAAGCGGTGGAGATGGTGCCGAACGGGATGTACAACCCCGCCGTCAATACCGCGGCCAGCGAGATCATCGGTAACGCGGCGGCGGTCAGGGGGTTGGCGCCGGTCGGCAGGATGTCCTCTTTGGCTAACAGTTTGATGAAGTCCGCCACCGGCTGGTACCACGGCGGCCCTACCCGTCCCTGGAACCGCGCGATCATGCGCCGGTCCACCCAGTCGAAGAACAGGGCGCACACGAACAAAAACAAGAATCCGGGAAAGACCAATAGTTTAAGTAACATCGTCTAATCCAATCACATGATAAGATGCAAGACGCAAGGGGCAAGAGGCAAGAACGAAAATCCTGCACCTTGCATCCTACATCCTTACCTGTCCGCGCACGCGATACACAAATCCACGCCGGAGATCACCACCGAGACATCCGCCATCGAGATGTTCTGGAGTTGGTCGGGTAGTGTGATGAGGTTGGTGAGGGTGGGGGTGCGGACTTTGACCCGCGCGGGTTTATCGCTGCCGTCGCTGCGGATGTAATAGATCACTTCGCCGCGCGGCGCTTCGGCGCGGCTGACAACTTCGCCGGGCGGGACGCGGCGCTTGGCGCGCGCTGACGTTGGTCCATCCGGCAGGGTGGTGAGGATTTGACGGCAGAGGTGGACGCTCTCGACCATCTCCAACATCCGCACCAGCGTGCGCGCCCATGCATCGCCCTCGTAGCGCACGGGAACCCTGAACTTGAGTTGATCGTAGGGAGGATACGGCATGTCGCGGCGCAAGTCCATATCCAACCCCGACGCGCGGGCCACCGGGCCGACCACGCAATAGCGCCGGATTTGTTCCAGGGAAAGGGTACCGATGTTGCGGGTGCGCCCCTGAAAACTGCTTTCGTTTTCGACCACCCCGAGTAGCGCTTCGATCTGCGTCTCCAGCGTGTCGAGCTGCCCCAGGATCACGTCGCGGTGCTCCGGCGTCAAATCGATGCGCACGCCCCCGATGATGTTCACCGCGTGGGAGACGCGCCCGCCGGAGAGGTCTTCCATGATGTCCAGGATAATCTCGCGGTCGCGCCATGCGTACATAAAGATCGTGTCGAAGCCGATGTTGCGCGCCTGCACGCCGAGCCACAGCAAGTGACTGTGAATCCGTTCCAGTTCACACAGCAGGGCGCGCAAGTACAACCCGCGTGGGGGGACTTCCAACCCCGACAGGGCCTCGACGCCCTGACAGAAGGTGGTGGAGTGGATGTGCGAGCAGATGCCGCAGACGCGCTCGAAGAGGTGGACGTTCTGCACGTAGGTCCGCTCCTGGCTCAGCCGCTCGAGGCCGCGGTGCACGTACCCGAGCCGCATCGCGCTCTCGATCACGTGCTCGCCTTCCAGCGTCAACGAGAACGCCAGCGGCTCCTTCAGCAGCGGGTGCTGCGGTCCAATGGGAACGGTGATTTTTGACATTGTGTCACCTTAGCCTTTCTCATCTGCGTTCCGCCGCAGTGGAAAGCGGACTGGGCCGTCGCCCTCTTCCCAGTCATCCGGCAAAAACATCGGTCCGGGTGTCTCCAATCCCTCAAAGGTGACACCCAACATTTCCTGAACCTCCCGCTCGTAGAATGCTGCACCAGGGATCAAGTCGGTCAACGTGGGGATGCGCAGGTCGTCATAAGGCAACAGGATACTCAATGTGATGCCGTAGCCGCTCCAGAAGTGATAGAGCAGGCGCACGCCATCGCCTACGTCGTCGCCCGTGATCGTGGAGAGGTGGTAGATGTCGAACTGCTCCATCAGTAGCTCGACGACCGGACGAACTCGGTCCGGCGCAAGCGTGAGAAAAGTGTCGTCCATCGGCTTGTCTTCGACGCTAAATTCCTCGTCGGGAAAGGCGTCTTGCAGCGCGGCAAAGATCTCTTCGAACAGGTAAATTTGAGTCAGTAAACGGCTCATTTGATCTTCTCCAACAGGCGCGCCAGACCGTCGATGATGGCTTCCGGGCGGCAGGGACAGCCGAAGATGTACATGTCCACGGGCAAAACCTGGTCGATACCTCCCAAAATGTTATGCCCGCCTTGGAAGACGCCACCCGAACAACTGCAACTGCCCATCGAGACCACCCACTTGGGCGCGGGCATTTGCTCGTAGATGCGCAGCAGGCGGTCGCGGGATTGGCGCGTCACCGGGCCGGAGCAGAGCAGGATGTCGGCGTGGCGCGGCGACGCTTCCTTGAGGATACCGAGCCGTTCCACGTCGTAGCGCGGCGTCAACAGGTCCAGCAGTTCGATGTCGCAGCCGTTGCACCCGCCGCTGTTGAAGTGCAGAATCCACGGCGACTTGCGCCGCGCCCACTGCACTACCCGGTGAGTGAGTGCCGCCAAGGGGGGACTCGTTGTCATTCTTCCTCCTCTCCCGTCAGCACGAAGACGCTGATGCCAACGCCGGCCAGATAAATCAGCGCCAACCGGTGCGAAGTGATGTGGCGCGGCAGCGTCGAAAGGACCAGCGCGGCAACATGCAGGATGCCGAAGAGCAGCGCCAGCCGGAAAAACGCGTGATACGTCAGCACGCTCGGCACCGGCAGCGGGTCCTCACCGCCGGTATACGGCAGGTGTTTGTTGATTGAATGTTCGCCCTGCGCCGCCAGCGCGCCGCCCAGGCGATACAATCCGTAGGCCAGCGCCAGAAAGACAAGCAGCGCGACGGGTGGGCTTGACCAGAAATTATCCATATTCTACCTCAAAAGGTGAGTACATCCCCTGCCCACTGCCAGAGCGGGCCGGGAAAGACGCCGATCACAATCACCAGGATGGCAAGGGCCACCAGCGGGACGATCATCCAGCCGGAGATTTTCACGGGCGGCGGTGTGTCCTGCGTGGGCAGAGGGGAGAACATCATCGCCAGGATCGGCAGGTAGTAACCGAGCGAAAGCAGTGTGTTCAACAGAAAAATGACGCTGCCCGCATACACCCACCCGTCTGCCGCGCGCCACACCTCCGTCAGGATAAACCATTTGCCGGTGAACCCGGCCAATGGCGGAATTCCGATCAGCCCCATGATGGCGATGCTGAAGGTGATAGCGATCAGCGGCAGACGTTGGAACGTGCCACGCAGTTGTTCGATCGTGGTGGTGTGGTCGTAGAAATGGCACACGCCCTTGCTGAGAAAGGCCAATCCCTTCATCGCCGCGTGGGCCGCCAGCAGGAAAAAGCCGGCCTGCACCGCTTCCGGCAGCCCATAGCGCAATCCCACGCCGATGCTGAACATCACGTACCCCAATTGCGCGATGGATGAATAGGCCAGCAGGCGTTTGGTATGCGTCTGCATCAGCGCCATCCCGTTGCCCAGGAGCATGTTCACCATCGCGCAGACCATCAACCCCAAGCCCAGCTCTTGCGCCGGAAAGCCCAATCCCAGGCTAAGCTTGAGCAGGATGTAGAACGGCCCGACGATGCTGGACAGCAAGGCGCTGACGCTGCTCGGCGCGCGCCCATACGCATCGGGCTGCCACGTGTGTAGCGGTACAATCGCGCTTTTGATTCCCAACCCTACCCACATGCAGGCCAGTCCCGCGCGCGCCCATACGCCCGGGGCCACGATTGACTGCGGCAGCGTCATTGCGCCGGTCTCGCGGTAGATGAGCGTAATCCCCATCAACAGGGTCAGGGTGCCGACCGTGCCCATAATCAGGTACTTGAAACCGGCTTCGATAGACGTGTCGGTGCGGCGGCGGAAGGCGACCAGGACGTAAGCGGCGATGCTCATCAGTTCGGTGAACAGATAGAGGTTGAACAAATCCGTCGTCATCACCATGCCGAGCAATCCGGTGACCATGAGTAGCAGCAGCGGGTAGTAGGTGCGATAGCGGTGATCGAGCGACAGGTAGCGTCCAGAATACACGGCCACGCACAAGCCCATGGCCAGCGCGATACTGCCGACAAACACAGCGCCTCGGTCGGCCTGCAAAACAACGCTGCCCATGCCACTCACGCCTGCCATTATATTGCCCCACATCGGTGCAGCGTTGCCGGGTGCGCGTCCGAGCGCCAGCAACGCACCGAGCGCCGCCGCAAAGACCGTCGCCGTCAACACGGCCAGCCACTCGTTACGCGATGTGATCAGGCGCGCGACCAAGTAGATCGTGAACGCTCCGCCCACCAGGATGAGGAGCGGTAGAATGACACCGGTATTGTCAGGACTCACCAACGCCCTCCGAGCAACAGCGGTAATTCGTGCGCTACCCAGTCGAAGAGCGGGGCCGGGAATACACCTTCGATAATCGCCAGCGCCGCCAACAGCACGGTCGGCGCGACCATCGCCAAGGGCAATTTGGCGCGTGGTAGAGGTGCGCCGTCGGCTGTTTCTGCCGGGTCCTGGCCGAGGAAGATGCGGCTGCCAAACCATAGCGCGTAGGCCACCGTGAGCAGCGATCCGAAGATGGTGATGACCGACAGCGTGACGTAGGGGGTCTCCAACCCGCCCGCAAAGATCATCCACTCGCTGTCGAAGACGCACAGCGGCGGCACGGCGATGATCGCCATAATGCCGATGGCGGCGCATGCCGTGACGACCGGCATCCGCCGCGCCAGCCCACCGATTTCATCGATGTTGCGTTTGCCGGTCACGTAGACGACCAGGCCGACGACCATAAAGAGCAGCGCCTTGACAATGGCGTGGTAGATGACGTGCAACGTCGCCCCGGCCAGCCCGTTATAGGTCAGGGTGCCCATCCCATAAAGAATGTACCCCATCTGGCTGACGCTGGAGTAGGCGATGATGCGTTTGATGTCGCGTTCGGCCAGCGCCATCAGCGCGCCGTAGATTTCGGAAAGGATGCCCAGGATCATCATCGGGACAGCAAACGGTTGCATCTGTTCGATGGTGAAGATGCTCATTGGGAAGCGCAGGATGCCGTAAGCGCCCATGCTCAACATCGCCGCCGCCAACATAATCGTCACCGGCATCGGCGCGACGGTGTGCGCGTCGGGCAGCCAGATGTGCAGCGGGAAGATCGCCATTTTGACGCAGAAGCCGAGGATGAAAAGGGCGATGACTGTGGTTGCCATACCCGGCGCGAGCGTCACACCCGCTCGCAGCGCGCTGAAGCGGTCGGTACCGGTAGCGTTGTAGAGAATCACCAGGGACACCAACACCATCAGCGATCCCAGGTGGGTAAAGATGAAGTATTTGAGCGCCACCGCCCGCCGCGACGGTCCACTGCTGCTGGCATGGCCCCACACCAGGATCAGTGCGCACGAGGCGATCAACATCAATTCCCAGAAGGTGTAGAAGAGCACCATGCCGTCGGCCAGCGTCGTGCCCGCCATCCCCACCGAAAACAGCAGCAGCAGCCCGTAGAAGTAGGGGGCGCGGGCGTCGTTGGCTTCGCTGCCCCAGGCGTAGATGATCGCCAGCAGCGTCACCGCGCCCTCCGTGATGGCGAAGGGCAGCGTCAGCCAGTCGATGTGCAGGTCGAACTGGATTCCCGCCGCCGGCATCCAATTCAGGGCGATAGCGGGGACATCGCCGCGCCGCAGCGCCGGAATCAGCGAGAACATCGCCACCAGCGAGAGTGCCGCTGCGCCGCCAGCCAGCCAGCGGGCCACGGGCTGCAAGCGCCGGGGAAAGCTGAAGAGCGCTATCGTCGTCACAAGTGGAGCGCCGAGGATGAGGAGCAATGCGGTCGTTTCTAAAGTCATGATTTCACCATCCTTGCCATATCAGCATCGCTACGATCAGCAGCAGCACGACAAAAACCCATTGCAAGTTGGCGCGCAACCGTCCTGTGTGCTGATCCTGGATCCAGCGGTTGAATTTGAACACCCCTTTGGCTGTGCCGCGTAGGGTTCCCTCGAGTCCTTGATGTTCCACTACGCGGTGGAGCAGTGCCGCGCCATCGGTCACAGCGCGTGGGGTATGTGTGATGATGCGTCCGAGCAACCCGGACTCAATTACGCGGTGAAGCAGCGCCGCGCCATCGGTCACAGTGCGTGAGGTATGTGTGATGATGCGTTCGAGCAACCCGGACTCAATCCAGCTATGGAGCCTTTCCGCAAATTTTAGCACTGCCCCCGGTATTCCCGTGATGACTTTTTCCAGAAGCCCCACTTCGAGCGACGCGCGCATGCCTGCCGCGAGGTTGCCAAGCGCGCGATCCAGAAATGTCGTCTGGCGCAGGTCGGCAGGTTCTTGTGGAACAATCGCCTTGTCTGTCAACGCGGCCATCGCTGCCTTTAGATAGCGTCCGCCTATCAGGACGGCGATGACAGCGAGGAGGATTATCGCGGGCCAGGGAACGCCGATTCCCTGCGCCAATTGCCACACCAGGTAAGCATTGAATCCGGTGAGCGCCACCCCGCCCACGCCGGTGAGCGCGCCCGCCATGCGCCGCCGGGCCGATGTTTGTTCTTGAATCACGTGGCTGCCCCACAGAAACAGCAAGCGTAGTGGCGTCATCACCAGCAACAGTGTGGCGATCAACCCCTGTAACCCTTCGGCGGCGAGACAGAGCGCCAGCCCGCTCTGCGCCGCATTGAGGTAGACCAGCGACGAGCGCAAGTCGCGCTTCAATAGCGCGATGCCGGTGACCAATGCCATCCCGCCGAGGCTTAACCATACCACCCACGCTCTCAGCGCCGGGTGTTGGGACAGCAGCGGCGTGATGCGATAGAGCAGGTACAGTCCCAGGTTGGGCATTACCGTTGCGTAGGTCCAACCGTGCGAGGCGGCGTCGAACTGCTCTCCGGCCTGCTGCCAGCTCTCGAAGGGCCACGCGCCGATCTTCACCCACACGGCCAACACGAACCCGATGATGACCCAACTGAGTCGCGCTGCGCTCAACGTTGCGCCGGATTCCAGGGCCGGGCCGATGTCGAGTGTCCCGGCGGCGTTCATCAGGATGAGCATGGCGATCAAGAAACCGGTATCGCCCACCCGCAGCACCAGATAGACGAATTTCGTCAGGCGTGGGCCGGCATCTCTGGCGAGGGTGAGCAAGGGAACCAGGGCAATGCATACACCGGCGATTTCGAGTGCCACGTACCGTCCCAGGAAGTGCCCGGAGAGGAACGCGGTATTTGCTGCGCTTAGCGTCAACAGCAGGAGGGCGGAGGCTGAGGTGCGGGGGGAGGGTAGACGGTAGACGGTAGTCGGTAGACGGGAGGGCAGATAGCACATGAGGAGGGCGAGGAAGGCGGCGGCGGTTGTGGCCAGGGCGGCGTAAAGTCCTGTTTGGGCCAGGGAGAACGTCATCGCGCCGGCATTGGGCAGCCAGGTGATTTGGAAGGGCACGTCCTGTTCGCCGTTGAGGGCGAGCGCCACCGCGCACACCGTCGCCAGGCCGGTCACGATCAGGGCGACGCGGTGTCCGGCAATGCGCCGTCTTGGCGCGGACGGTGTGAACAGTAGCACGCCGAGCAGCGCGGCTCCGCTCAATAGTGGGATGAGGGTCAGACCAACAAGCCAAACACCTGCCATTTTTAACCCCGCAGCCGGTTGAGCTGATCGACATCGCCGGAGGGGTAGTGCCGGAACACGTTCACGATCAACGCCAGCGCGACCGCGATCACGACGGCTTCCACAATCAAGGCCGAAATCACCATCGACTGCGCGAACTGCACATCCTGGTGCATCCGTCCAGCCTGGATCAGCCCGAGCGTCACGCCCTGGAGCATGATTTTGATGCCTACCACCTGCTTGATAGCGCTGCGTTGCAACAGCAACCCGCCCAATCCAATGAGGAAAAGTAGCACGCTGGCTGCTGTGTTGATCGTATCAATCCAGGGTGATGTCATCGTCTATCCCTTTCCCCCTTCCTCCAACCTTTCGAACGTTCCCGAATTTTCGAAAGGTCTAGCCGTTGCATCGGATTCTTCGTGCTTCGGCAGCACCGCCGCAACGCCCAGAGCGCCGACAAAAATCAACGTCACCTGGACCATCAAGTCGAGACTGCGCTGTTCCCAGAACCACTCGCGGAAAACGTTGCTGGCGGCTGCAGGAGCCGCATCTTCTGGCGCTACACTGAAAAACCAGCCTACCAGCATACCGGTGATCAGCAGAACGGCGACGACACCGATTTGTCGGATGCGTTCACGGTTCATCGGCTTGTTTCTCCATAGACGCAGTCAAGCTGATGGCGACGATAAACAAAACGCTGATCAGGCCCGCGCCGACGCTTAGCTCGAACCCGCCGGCGTAGGGTGCGTCGAGCATAAAGTATAACGTTGCCAGCGCCGCACTGCCCACGCCGAGCGCGACCGCGGCGCGAACCAGGTTCTTCGCCGCCAGGGCGAAAATCGTACTGGCGATGAGTACCAACACAAGCAGGCTATATCCGATTAGATACATAGGCAGTTCCGTTGCAAGCTAAAAACATACAAATGAGGGTACACAAGGAGCTGAGCCAGTAAACCGGCAATGTGACGCGGTCAAGCGCATAATGCAGGCGGCCGGCAGCCTACCTCGTCAACCTCACCTTCAGGTTTCTCCAGGTTAGGGAGCGGTCGTTACAGCGAAGCGGAATCGCTCACAGGAGCAATTCTAGCATGGACTCAACAGGCTGGCAAGTATGGTTCCGCCATAGACTACAAAAGTCTCAGCACGTACTGCGCCTTGTAGACCTGATGTTTGGCGTGCGCATTGGCTCAAGCAAGCGCCTTGTGAGACTTTTGTAGTCTGGCTCTGGCTTGAATTTCGAGCTGCTGAGTCTGGCCTTTGGCTAGAGGTGATGCACTTTCTTGACTTCCGCCACCACCTCTTGCGTGCGTTCCCAGACATATTCGCGGGCGGCGTCGCTCAAGGGCGGTTCTTCGTGATCCCGCAGCCATTGCCCGCCATAGCGGGCGCGGTAATTCGGGGGCAACTCGTCGGCGAAGGTCTGCCCCGACATGACGCCGAACGCCAGCGTCCACGAACGCGGCACCACGTCGAGGTTGTATCCGCCGCCGCCGAGCGCCAGCCAGCGCGGGGCCAGCCTATCGAACGCTTCGAAGAGCGCCGTCTGCCCGGCGGTGGTCAGCGCCATGTGGGCGAGCGGATCCTTGTAATGGGTGTCTGCCCCAAATTGTGATACCACGACATCCGCCGCGAACCGTTCCAGCAGCGGTGGCACAATCTGATTGAACGCCCACAGATACGTTTCGTCATCCGTGTCGGGCAGCAGCGGCACGTTGACCGCATACCCGGTCCCCGCGCCCTCGCCAACGTCGTGCGGAAAACCGGTGCCGGGGAACAAAGTGCGTCCATCCTGGTGCAGCGAGATCGTCAACACGCGGTCGGTGTCGTAGAACAGCGCCTCCACTCCGTCGCCGTGATGCACGTCAAGATCGACGTAAGCGGCGCGCAATCCCTGGTCCACCATCCACTGGATGGCGACCGCCGGGTCGTTGAACACGCAAAACCCGGAAGCATAGCTCCCCATCGCGTGGTGCATCCCTCCGCTGTAACTGAACGCGACGTCGCACTCACCGTTGACCAACAGCTTCGCGCCGGTCAACGAGCTGCCGGTCTTCAGGCTCTCTACTTCGAACATCTCCGGGAAGATCGGGTTGTCGCCGGAGCCAAAGCCGTAACGCATCGGCGTGATGTATTCGCGGGTCTCCGTCCACGCGCCGCCCTCGCTCAAGATGCGCACGACCTCGATGTAGTTCTGTGAGTGAACGAGGGCCAGTTCGTCTTCCGTGGCGGGCAGTGGTGCGATCACCTGTACGTTGGACGCGGCGAACGCACCGTATTCTTCCAACAACTCGAATGTGCGCCGCAGTCGTTCCGGCTTGAGAGGGTGATTTTTGCCGTGTCCGTGTTCCCAGAGGGCCGGCGTTGAAAGAAAGACAGCGCGCCTCGGGGAGACGGCGCGTCTTACCGTGTTTTTTTCGCTCGGATTCACCTCACACTCCTTTTCTGACAGGGCTTTCAGGACTGAAAACGATTTTTCATTCTGGCTATTCCGTTCAAAGTCAATAACTTATGTGGCAAAGACTACAAAAGTGGCTCTACCTTGATTTCTCTGCAAGTATAGACTGAGGTGCACTGAATGTCAACCTGACTTTTGACCTTTTTTTGCGATTACTGCATCAGCAGCAGGCTGATCGCCATCACCGCCATGCCGGCGACCATGCCAAGGATGCTGTCGTGGCCCTTGCCGTAGGCGCGGCTGGTCGGCAGCAATTCGTCTATGCTGATGTAGACCATGATGCCGGCGATGCCGGCGAAAAGCGAGCCCATCACCTGCGGCGGCATGACGCCGCCCGGCCCGCCGACCAGCAAGCGCAAGGCGACATAGGCGATCAGCGCGCCGACCGGTTCGGCCAGGCCGCTCAGGAACGAGTAGATGAACGCCCGGCGGCGTTCGCCGGTGGCGTAGTAGATGGGCACAGCCACACTGACGCCTTCGGGAATGTTGTGCAGCGCAATGGCGATGGCAATGACCGCGCCAACGGTGGGATCCTTTAAGGCCGCCAGAAAGGTCGCCAGGCCCTCCGGGAAGTTGTGGATGCCAATCGCAAGCGCCGTGAACAGACCGGTGCGCAGCAGCGCGTGGTGTTGGGCACAAGGCGCGGATTCCGCCGGGTGCGTATCCAGGCAATCGGCGGAGGGCGGATGAAGTTCGGCGGTCTCTTGCTCTGAGTGGACAGCGTGCGGGTTTTGCGCCGAGGGAATCAGGTTATCAATCAGCCCGATGAAGAGCATGCCGCCGAAAAAGGCAGCTACGTTGATCCAATTACCCAACGGCTCACCGTAGGCCACAAGCAGTTCTTCGGCGCCTTTGAAGAAAATTTCGATGAACGAGACGTAGAGCATCACGCCGGCGGAAAAACCGGTCGCTACCGACAGAAAGCGATAGTTGGTGCGTCGGGTCAGGAACACGAAAATGCTCCCGATGCCGGTCGCCAGTCCGGCAAAGAGCGTCAGTCCGAATGCGAGCCATACGTTAGTGGTCATAGGGATACTCTCTCCAAAAACAGTCTGGTAGCCGTTAGTCGTTTAAACAAATCACCGTGATTATACCGGCAAAGCCGATTTGCGGGAATTGTGTGTGTGGCACTACCAGTTGTTAATCTAGTTTCTCGTTATCATCCGCGCCCACACGTCCGCTCGATGAAGCGCGGCGGCCAGATCGGGGTGCATCAGTTTATGGACGGCGTTGTGCGCAAGTCTTCTTTTTCCCTGCCCTCGAACTTGATTCCTTGTCAAGGGTTTTTATAAGGCATACCTTAAAAGAAGAAGATCCATTATCCAACACGGCCTACTTGCCGTTCTCTCCCGCGTGTGACTACGCATTCTTGACACATCTTATGTGGTAGATACAATGATGGAATTGCCATTGACAGTGTAAAAGGTTTCAAGGTGCTTTGAAACCTGTATGATTTAGGAGATCAGATGAATCATCGCCAACCGTTGCCACAAAACTATCTCGTTACCGGCGGAGCGGGTTTTTTGGGAATCAACTTGATCCGCCATCTGCTCCGCCAGGGACATGCCATCACTTCGTTGGACATCGCCGATTTCACATATCCTGATGTAATCGATCAGGTACACGTTATTCGAGGAGACATCCGTGATCCGAATACTTTGGCGCATGCGATGCAAAACTGCGACATCGTCGTGCATGCCGCGGCGGCCTTGCCGCTTTATCCGCGCGAAGATATCTACACGACCAATATCGACGGCACACGCAATGTGTTGGAGACGGCATATCGGCGCGGGATTGCACGGGTGATTCACATCTCCACGACTGCGGTCTACGGGATTCCCGATCATCATCCGCTGCTCGAGGAGGATGCGCTGGACGGCGTTGGCCCTTATGGTGATACCAAAGTGCAAGCCGAGGCTATCTGCCGTGAGTACCAGACGCAAGGAATGTGTATTCCTATCCTGCGTCCCAAATCCTTTGTCGGCCCAGAACGGTTGGGTGTCTTTTCCTTGCTCTATGAGTGGGCTGCTGAGGGGAAACATTTCCCGATGCTGGGGCGTGGGGACAATCACTACCAGCTTCTGGATGTGGAGGACTTGTGTGACGCTATCGACCTGGTCGCGCGCGCCGATTGCGCAACGGCGAACACTACTTTTAATATTGGAGCCAAAGCTTTTACGACCGTGCGGGCGGAGTTTCAGGCCGTGTTGGATGCCGCCGGCCATGGCCGGCGCATTATTCCTTTCCCTGCTGGCCCCATGACCCTGGCGCTGCGCATCCTGGAAAAACTTCATCTTTCGCCGCTTTACCAGTGGACGTATGAGACCGTGGCGAAGGATTCATTCGTCTCGATAGAAAAAGCCGAGCGGGAGCTTGGTTTTTCGCCGCAGTATTCCAATACCGACGCGCTCTTGCGGAATTTTCGCTGGTATATGGACAATCGAGCGGTATTACAGGGGACCGGCGTGACCCACCGGATAGCGTGGAATCAACGGTTGTTGCGTTTAGCTAAAATTCTCTTTTAGGGATCAACCGCGCAAAATCACAAGCAGAGCGCTACTTCCACAATAATCTCCGCCGCCTCTTCCTTGCGCAGCGAGATCTGATAATCCTTTACTGTAAATTCCAGCGGATCACCCAACGGCGCTTTGTGCTTGAGCCGGATTTCCGCGCCGGTGACGACGCCCATATCCAGCAGGCGTTGGCGCAACGGGCCGCGACTGTTGGGCCGCACGATGACGCCGGTTTCGCCTTTGCGCAATTGGCTGAGCGGAATCAACTTGACGTGCGGGGCGATCTCGTTTGGTGGGTTGCACACCATATCGGACGCTTCCAGCAGGTCTTCCCGCGGCACCACGAGAATCCGGGCGGCAACCGGTTGCGTGATGCAGATGTGACGGTCTGGCGTCGTGTCATCTCCTACGCCCAACAGCCGTTCGCCTGAATCGGTGAGGCTGAGCACTGTCACCAGCGCGCCGACCTGTAATCTGTGGGTGTGCAGAAAATCGCGTGTTGGGGTGATACAATGGATGAGGATCTGTGAGTTGGCCATGGGAGGAGGGAATGATGCGCGAAACGGGTTCGATGAAGTATAAATTTCTGGCATGTGCAGAAATCCTGATTGTCTATATTGTGATGCGGCTATTGGTGCAGGCGATCCGCTCCACCGGTCTGTTGGATGCTGAAGTCCGTTTGCTCGGCTGGTCGTACATCGGCGGCCTGTTTCAGATGGGCGTGCCATTGATCGTTATCTGGCTAAGCCGCCGGCCTTGGGCAGACTACGGTGTGACCCTGGCTGGCTGGCAGAACAACCTGGATATCGGCATCAAGGCGTACCTCGTGAGCATCATCCCACTTGTGATTGGGATCGGCGGTACGATGCTGCTCAAGCTCGACTATCGTACGTTGCCTGGCGGTGTGCTGGTGGCGCTGACCGAGATCGCAGGTATTGCCGTGATGCTGTGGGTGCTGCGCCGCCAATCGGAGGAGAAGGCGCTGGCCTCAGTGCGCAGCAATGTGATCACGCTGGTTGTGCTGTTACTCCTGCCCATTCTGGTCGGGCTGGCGATGCGCCGTCTCACTCTGATTGTCATTTCCACGGTGGTCTGGCAGTTCGTCTTTTCGGGTTTCGGCGAGGAGATTTTTCTGCGCGGCTACGTGCAGGGACGGCTGAATCAGGCATTTGGCCGCCCGTGGGCGGTTTTCGGTGTGCAATGTGGGCCGGGGTTGGTCATCGCCTCGCTGCTGTTTGGGCTGCTCCACGCCTTCAACACCTACAACCCGGCTGCCGGTGAATATACACTGGCGTGGGGATGGGCGCTCTTCACTGCCTTTGGCGGCCTGTTCTTCGGTTTGATCCGCGAGAAGACGGGGAGCCTGCTCGGCTGCGGCATCGCGCACGGTCTGCCCGACGCCGTCGGCGAGGCGCTGATGAAGATTATGGGGTGGGCATTGTGAGATGCCTCCGCCGGTCGGTTTCGGTCTCGTCTTTGGGACACGGATCGACGCGGAAAACACGGATTATTTCCAGAAAGAAATCCATAGAATCCGTGTACGATTCTTGGATTTTTGCTCGCCTCCAGATGCTCGGCGGTGGAACTAAAGCTGCGCCGGTAGCGTCATGTAAACGGAGGTGAAAAATGAAGATGAAAATATGGTTATTTGGGTGTGTTGCTGTGGCGTTGATGCTCACGGCGTGTGGTGCGAGTAGGGTTGCCGTTAGCGCTGCATCCCCCGAAGGGGAATGGACATTGCAGACGTTGAACGGTGATCCTCTGCTTGCGGGATCAGCGATCAACGCGACGCTCGAGGACGGGAAAATCACCGGCCATAGCGGATGCAACAGTTACGGTGGGACGTATACAGTGAAGGGCGCCGATCTCCAACTTGGGGAGATCGCGATGACCTTGATGGCCTGCATGGAAGACGGCGTAATGGAGCAAGAGCAGGCTTATATGGCGGAGCTTGCAAACGTGACAGAGTTCCGCCTGGACGCTGACCGGCTGGAGCTGCTGGATGAATCTGGTGCGATTCTCCTTGTCTATGCCCGCCTGGAACCGTTCACGGGCAATCCGGCGGCGCTGGTCAATACCGAGTGGCAATTGCTGACGTTGGACAACAGCCCACTGGATGAAACCCTGTCCTTCACCCTGTCCTTTACGGAGAACCGCTACAGTGGTATGGCCGGCTGTCGCCACTTCGAGGGCGAATACCAAGCCGGCGATGGCGAGATTGATTTTCCCATGATGGCGATGGTTGAAGAGACGTGCCCGGATGCGGACGAGGCGTATTGGGCATTGGAAGGCCGCTTCACGGATGCGGTGGGGCAGGCGCGCCGCTGGCGTATTGTAGACGGTCAGCTCGAACTCCGTACACTGCCCGGCGCGGTGTTGGTCTTCGTGCCGTACGCGCCGCTGCCGGAGGTGACGCTGGAAGGGACATCCTGGTTGTTGACCACCTTCATCGAAGGGGCGACTGCGACTTCGATCCTTGCCGGTACAGAGATCACGCTGATGTTCGAGGCTGAACAAGTATCAGGGTCGGCCGGATGCAACAACTATTTCGGGCCGTACACACTTGAACACGGCGCGCTGCGTTTCGGCGCAGTCGGTATGACCAAGATGTATTGCGCGATTCCTGAGGGCGCGATGGAACAGGAAACGCGCTATGCCGACATCCTCTCGGCGGTCACCCTGTTCGAATGGGATGCCGACCAGTTGACGTTGCAGACTGCAGACGGGCGCGGGCTGGTGTTTACCGCGCAGCGTTGAATCGCTGCATTATGAAACCGCCCCTCAGACTGTCCTGAGGGGCGGTTCGCTTTGCCGGAGTTTTGCTTTGTCTGGCACTGTACGGTCAATTGGCGTTTGCTGTCCCACGTATTTTTCCCCTGACTAATCGACTAACATCTACCGACTACCTGGCCATGTGGCTAGTTTTTCCGAATAATGGGCGAAATCCTATACTTCAATCTTGACAATACTGTATGATATATGGTATAATGTCATCAACAGTGAGAGGAGGTACACACTATGAATGAAGTTGCACAAAACCTGATTTCGGAATTACGACGGGGGACGCTGGTACTCAGCGTGCTCAGCCAGCTTCAAGAGCAAGCCTACGGTTACTCGCTCAAGGAGCGGCTCGCCGAGCGCGGCGTCGAGATCGACCAGGGCACGCTCTATCCGCTGCTGCGGCGGCTGGAAGAGCAGGGGTTGCTGCAAAGCGAATGGTCGTTAACGGAATCTCGCCCGCGCCGGTACTATCAAATCAATGCCATGGGGCAATCGGTATTGGAAACACTTACGCAAGAATGGCGGTCTATGGTCGCAGCCATGCACCGGTTATTACAAGAACAGGAGGAAAAGTAAAATGGAACTGATCAATCGTTACGTTTATCAAGTTGGGCGGCGGCTGCCGGAGCGCACACGCGCCGATGTAGAACAAGAACTGCGCTCCTTGTTGCTCGACGCGTTGGAAGAACGCACCGGGCGGACGGCGGATTTCACCGAAGAAGAGCAGGTCGCCGTGCTCGAAGAGTTCGGCTCACCGGAGCAGATGGCGGACAAGTATCGCCCACGACCACGCTACATCATCGGTCCAAAGCTCTACAATCTCTATCTGATCGTGATCGCTGCGATTGCCGGCGCGGGACTGCTTGCCAGCATCGTCACCACGGTCGTATCCACACTCGGCCCTGAGGCCAACGTATCTGTGTTTGGGCTGCTGCTGCAGGCATGGACAACCTTCATGAACATTGCGCTGAGCGGTGCTGGTTCGGCGACGCTGGTCTTTGCTGTGTTGGAACGGGTGATCCCCGACGAGGAATTCGAACTGAATGAAGATAAGAAATGGAATCCGCGCGACCTGCCCGCCATCGAACCACGCAACGAGGTCAAACGCGCCGGGCTGGTCGTCGAAATCGCGTTCCTGGCTTTGCTGATGACGGCATTTCTGGCCTTTGGGCAGCGCATCGGCGGTGCGTACTACGATGGGACCTGGCATTCGACGCCATCGTTCCTCTCGGCGGCTTTCTTCTCGCTCTACTTGCCGCTGCTCGTGGCGCGCTGGGGGCTGACGATCCTTCAGGATATCGTGTTGCTGCGCCAGGGACGTTGGCAACTCGGCACGCGCATTTCCGACCTGTTGCTGCACTTCCTGGACATCTCCATCTTGGGTCGTCTGCTCGGTGGTCCGTCGATCGTAAATGCTGAGGCGTTGCAGGTTGCGCTTGCGGAAGCGCCGGAAGTGGTTGATGTGCTGGGAATGCTGTTGGAACGCGGGTTGCAGATCGGCTTTCTGGTCGCTTTGCTGATCACGATCTTCGAGGTCATTTCCAGGATATACCAGTTCATCCGCGATTACAGACTTTGGATCGTGATCAAACCGAAGCAAGCGAATTAACAACTCGTCTGTGGCTGTAGCGCAAATACACGAATGGCATCTCTGCTATTCGTGTATTTGTGTATAATGCGTGGTTGGAACATTAGCCCTATAAAAGGGGACTTTCTACCGGTGAATAAGACAAACAAACGTGCTTTTGGAGTTTTGTGGGCTGGGCAGTCGATTTCGCTGCTCGGCACGGGGATGACGCGCTTTGCCGTGTTGCTTTGGGCGTACCAGCAGGAAGGGACGGCCACGGCGCTGGCGTTGCTCGGCTTTTTCGTCACGACGGCGTTCGTCGTCGCCAGCCCCTTCGCCGGAGTGTTGGTGGATCGCTGGGATCGCCGCAAGGTGATGGCCTTCGCCGATCTCGGTGCGGGTTGTATGACGGCGTTGTTGTTGGTACTCTACACGGCGGGCCGCTTGCAGGTCTGGCATCTGTACCTCGCGCAGGGCGTCGCCGGTGCGTTGGAGGCGTTCCAGGATCCCGCGTTCTCGGCCTCCGTGAGCCTGCTGGTTCCCCGTGAGCGGTACACGCGCGCCAACAGTCTGCTCGGTCTGGGGAAGTCCGCGTCGCGCATCTTTGCCCCCGCACTGGCGAGCGTGCTGATGCAAACCGGCGGTCTCGAATGGGTGATGGCCGTCGATCTGGGGACATTGGCACTGGCGTTGATTGGCTTGCTGTGTATCCGCATTCCAGCGCCGCCGCGCAGCGTCGAGGGCGCGTGGGCGACGGGTCACCTGGGTCGCGAACTGCGTTTCGGTTTCCAGTACATTTTCCGCCGCCCTGGGTTGCGCGGTGTGCTGCTGATCTTCTTCCTGATCAACGTGTTCGCCACGCTGACGTACTTCGGCGTGCTGTCGCCGATGATCCTGGCGCGCACGGGTGGGGACGAGGTGGGCCTCGGCGTGGTGCGCGCGGTGATGGGAGTGGGGGGCGTCGTCGGCGGGATGGCGCTGAGTCTGTGGGGCGGCCCTCGGCGCAAGGCACGGCTGTATCTGCTCAGCACCTCGCTCTCGTTCCTGATCTGCGACTTTTTAATGGGGGTCAGTCGCTCGATGGCGGGCTGGTCCATCGCCGGATTTCTCTCCGATTTCGGCATTCCCTTCATCATCAGCCCGTACTACGCGCTGTGGCAAGAACTTGTCCCGCCGGATGTACAGGGGCGGGTCTTCGCCACCCGCGAGATGGTGCAGGTGACGGCGCAACCGTTCGGCTATCTGGCCGCCGGTTTCCTGGCCGACCGGGTGTTCGAGCCGGCGATGCAAGTGGGCGGCGCGCTTGCGGGTTCGCTGGGCTGGCTGGTAGGGACTGGGCCAGGCGCCGGTATGGCCGCGATGTTCATCTGTACCAGCCTGGGCGGCGTGTTGATTGGCCTGTTGGGGTGGCTGTCACCGGCGATTCGTAAATTGGATACCCCCTGATCTGTGTTACAATAGGCTTATGAACACAACAACAACGCTCGTTTCAGACGGGCCACAAAACACATTGGCCGACGTTTCCCTCGACCAACTCTCCGAACCATTGCGCGCGGCGGCGGCCCGTGCGAGCTGGACGGCATTGATGCCGGTGCAAGCGCGCGCGATCCCTTATCTGCTCGCCGGGCGCGGGATGATGATCCAGGCGCGCACCGGGAGCGGAAAAACCGGCGCCTATCTTCTGCCGATGTTGGAACGTCTTGACCCAGCACGTGATCACTGCCAGGCCCTCGTTCTCACACCCACGCGCGAATTGGCCCGCCAGGTGATGCAGGAAGCGGATCTGCTGTGCGGCCCCGCCGGCTTCCGCACCGTGGCGGTGTACGGCGGTGTTCGGTACGGCCCGCAGATCGACGCGTTGCGCAAGGGCGCGCACATCGTCGTGGGGACGCCGGGGCGCGTCCTCGATCACCTGCTGCGGCGCACGTTCACATTGGAGCATCTGGAGATGCTCATTTTCGATGAAGCGGATCGCATGTTGTCGATGGGATTCTATCCCGACATGCGTGAGGTGCAGCGCTACTTGCCGGAGCGTGACGTCAACACCTGTATGTTTTCGGCGACCTTTCCACCTTCGGTGTTGCGCACGGCGGGCCAGTTCATCCGCGAGCCGGAGTTTTTGTCACTGAGCAGCGACCACGTTCACGTCACCGAGACCGAGCACGTTTACTACACCTTGCCCGAAATGGAGAAGGATCGCGGCCTGGTGCGGTTGATCGAGATCGAGAATCCCGCTTCGGCTATCATCTTCTGCAACACCAAGATGCGCGTGCACTACGTGACGGTGGTCTTGCAGCGCTTCGGCTACGACGCAGACGAGCTAAGCTCTGACCTCCCGCAGAAAGACCGCGAGCGGGTGCTGAAGCGCGTGCGTGAGGGCAGCCTGCGCTTTCTGGTGGCGACCGACGTGGCTGCGCGTGGCATCGATATTCCCGAACTTTCGCACGTGATTTTGTACGAGCTGCCGGAAGACGTCGAAAGCTACATCCACCGCGCTGGGCGGACGGGTCGAGCGGGTGCGGCCGGCGTCGCCATTTCACTGGTGGGGCTGACCGAGAAACTGATGCTCAAACGCATCATGCAGCACTACAGTATCGCTATGGAGGAACGTGATATGCCGACCGACGAGAACGTGGCCGATGTGGTGGCCGAGCGGCTGACGGCGCTGCTGGAGGCGCGCTTGCGCGCCCGCGACAAGCTCAAGACGGAACGCAGCCAGCGCTTTATTCCGCTGGCACGCAGCCTCGCCGAGGACGACGACGGCTTGGAGGTCATCACAATGCTGCTGGACGACGACTACCAGCGCATGCTCCACGCGCCCGTCCCGCAGCCTGCCGAGGAGACAAAATCCTCAGAATCGCCAGCCTCTAGTTCCGGCGAGAAAGCGCGCAGCAAACGCCGCCGTTCACGTCGCCGTCGATGATTTTGGTACACGGATGAACACGGATTTCACGGATGGTTTCAAGAAAAATCCGTAGAATCCGTGAAATCCGTGTGCGATTTTCTCTGCTACACTTTCCCTACAGGTGCGACGTAGATGGCGAATTCCTCTTCGCCGTCCACGCCGAGCACTTTGTTCAGCGCCGCCTGATTGTACGCGCCGATCGCGCACGTCCCCGCGCCGATGGCTTCACAGGCCAGATAGAGGTTCTGGCAGACGTGCCCGGCATCCACGGCGATGATCTTGGGCGAGATGAAGCTGTAGCGCCATTCCGTGCGGTACGGGATCACCGTCCACATAAACACCACCGCGCCCGTCCCGATGAAGCTTTGCCCGTTGCACGCCATGCCAATCTCATGCGGCAGTTGCTCATCCGTGCGCAGGAAGCATAACTTGTGGTCTAACGAGAGGTAGCGATACAATCCCGGTTCTACGCCCTCCACCCGGTTGATGAGCAGGTACGTCTCGAACGGATGCCGCGCTCCCGCCGAGGGCACGGTACGCCGCACCGCGATCCCGCCGCGCCAGATCTCGTGGACGCCTTGCGTGGCCCACAGCAGAAACGACAGCTCTTCCAGTGAAAGCGCTGCGTCGTTGAACCGGCGATGGCTCTGCCGCCCGTTGAGCGCTTCGAGCAGCGACATTGTGCCGACGGTGAGATCGGCTGGTGCGGTCAGGTCGATCAACGGCGCATCTTCGGGATAAGGTTTCTGCAGCGGCGGCGCAGGGAGCCGTTTCTGTTGATCGGTTTGTATCTCGCCGAACTTTTCCCATTGATCGCTTTTGAGAAACTTACGATACGTTTCGATAGATGATTCTGCCACTTTTTGTACCTCCACGAGTGTGGCAAATGGCACTATGTCTCCCTACTCTGAACACTCTTTCAGCACGGCGCCGGCTGAAATGGGATCAAAGCCTTCCGGCCACAGGGTTTCTTCATTGTACGTCGCGCCGCGTAGACGGCTCCAGGTGAGACTGGTATCCTGCAAATTTGCTCCGGAGAGATCGGTGTACGCCAGGTTCGCGCCGCGCAACTCGGTGCCTACCATCTGCGCGCCTTTCAAGCACGCGCCCAATAAATTAGCGGTGCCCATAAAGGCCCATTCCAGATGCGTGTCAGTGAGGTTGGTCTCTTTCAGATTGGCTCCTGCTAATTTTGCACCGACCAAGTGTGCTTCACGTAGATCAGCTTTCAAGAGATTGGCGCGTGCCAGGTGCGCGGCAACCAGAAATACTTTCTTCATATGTGCATTGTTGAGCTGCGCTTCGCCCAGATGTGCCCATTCCAAATGTGCGTGTTCCAGATGTGCGCCTTCCATGTGCGTGCCCGCCAGGTGTGCTTCGACGAGGAATGCCCCGTTGAGCCACACGTCCCGTAAATTGGCTTCGGACAGGAAAAAGACCGCCGGGCCCTGGGTGATGAGGCCCGATTCGTACAAGAATTGCAACACCTGCCCTTTGCTTGAGCCGTCATCGCCGAGGCCGTGCAGCACGGCTAATGTTTGCTCGCGGGCGATACCGCGCACTTCACTCGCGGCGTGAGCGTTCCGCAATCCTTGATAGACCAGCAGGTCGCTCATTCGCGTGAAGTACGCATCCAGGAGCAGTTGCTTGTCCTTCGCCGTGACCCGCGAAGTCGATGTCCCTGGTAGTCCGCATAAATCATGGAAGGAAGCGCCGGTCGAAAGACGGCTAAGACGTTCACAGCTCTCGAGGATTCGCGCGCGGCTTTCTTCGAGGGATGGCGTTGTGCCATGTTCGAGCGTTTGTGCCAGGTTCTCGTTGAGGCGGTGCTGCAGGATGCGTGCCTCGTAAATCCGCGGGTGATCCCTGCCTAACGCAGTGACGAGCTTTTGCATTCCTAGCCTGTAGTGGTAAAAATATCCTTGTTCCATTTTAACCAACTTCCCTTATTGGGTATAATATGAGTATGAATGGCGTATGCCAGAGCGTACATCAACTTGGTTTTTCTATATCGTTGGTCACCTCTAGTATAGCGCAGTGTTGCTAAGAGGTCAAAGCGTGAAAATCACTTATTATCAGGGTGTTTTTGCAATTCTTCATTCTGAGGGGAAAACCCTCAGCTGTTAGCCGTCAACTGTGGCGTCAACTCGGTATTTTGGTGCCACGCTGCTGCTTTATTCTGGTAGCTGTGGTTGCAATTTGGATATCTTTGCTGATCGCTGAAAGCTTGTTTCAAAGGGAGGCCCATGGGGGACAGATTGCAGATCATCGGTTTGGGGATGTGTACGTTGGACGTGTTGGTCCGCTGCAAGGATTTACCGACCTGGGAGGGCGGCACGCGGATTAGCGCCTTTGGCTTTGACGGTGGCGGCCCGGTGGGCACGGCGATGGTGGCCTCGGCCAAATTGGGGGCGCGCGTGGGCTTCATCGGTACTGCGGGCAACGATGCCCCCGCCGAGTTCAAGCTGCGCTCGATGCGTGAGTGTGGCATCGATTTGAGCCGTATGGTCTACCGCGACGCGCCGGAAGATCAGGTGGTCGTTGTCAATATCCACGCCGAGACGGGCGAACGCATCTTTTCGGGCGTGCAGCGGTGGGGCGAGGAGCCAATCCGTTCGGAGGAACTGGATCGCGATTACATTACCGCAGCGGACTATCTGCATTTGGATGGCTTTCACAGCGCTGCGGCGATTCAGGCGGCACAGTGGATGCGCGCCGCGGGCAAGACGGTGGTACTGGATGGCCACAAGACTGACGGCCCGGTGCGCGAGCATCTGTGCCACTTAATACCCCACGTCGATGTTCTCATCAGTGGGTCGGGGTTTGCGCGGCATTTGACCGGCATCGACGACATCTGGCAGGCCGGCGCAGCAATTCTGGCGATGGGGCCACGCATCTTCGTGCAGACCGAGGGCATCGACGGCAGCTATACGATTACGGCGCAGGAGCAGTTCCACACACCGGTTTTTCCCGTGAACGTCATCGATACGACCGGTGCAGGCGACGTCTTCCACGGCGCGTATATCGTCGGTCTGTTGCGTGGATGGTCGTTGCGGCAGATCGCGCTCTTTTCGACCGCAGTCTCGGCGCTCAAGTGTATGCAACTGGGTGGTCGTGGCGGAATTCCTTGTTTCGACGCGGTGATGGCGTTCTTGCATGAACGTGGAGTCACTATAGAATAACACGCAATCTATTTCACATTAAGGAGATCAGATCATTTATGCCACTCGTTTCAATTCTTCCGCAACTCAAACGGGCGCAGCAGTGCCATTACGCGCTTCCACTCTTCGACACGGTTGATATGTACAGTACCGATGCGATGTTTGCCGCATTGGAGGAAAAGAAGGCCCCTGCAATGATTGCCATCTACGCGGGGGCGCTTGACCGGCCTAACGCGCGCGCGTTTGCCGCGTACATCCGTGCCCGCGCGGAGGAAGCGACCGTCCCGGTCTCGTTGATGTTGGATCACGGCGGCAGTTTTGAGCATTGCATGCAGGCCATCTCGTTGGGCTTTACCGACGTGATGTACGACGGCTCCAAATTGCCGTTTGCGGAGAACGTCGCCAACACGCGCGCCGTTGTGCGTGCGGCGCATGCGATCGGCCTCGCTGTGGAAGCGGAGTTAGGCCACGTGGGCTTCGGCAGCGAGTACCAGGAATTCGGCGCGCAGCGCAAGGGCTTTACCAACCCCGATGATGTGGAGCGTTTCGTCGCCGAAACCGGTGTGGATATCCTGGCGGTCGCTATCGGCACGGCACACGGCCTGTACGCCGGGGAACCGCAGCTCGACCTGGATCTGCTGCGCGAAATCCGCGCGCGGGTCGATATTCCACTCTCGCTGCACGGCGGCTCCGGCTGCTCCGACCAGCAGTTCCGCGACGCCATCACCGCAGGCATCGCCAAGGTCAACGTGGCGACCGACCTCTTCGTCACCACGGCGCGCCGCCTCACCGAGGCCGCCCGTGCCGAGGATATGCACTACTTCGCCTTCGGCAAAATCGCCGTTGACTCGTTCATCGAACGCTGCGGCCATTACCTCGACGTCTTTGGCGCAACGGGTAACGGGTAACCAGTGATCGGTAATGAGTATCCAGTAACCGGCAACTAGCAACCAGTTTAAGGAGAATTATGAAATTCAATAACCGTGAAGACATTGTCCAATTGACGCCGCTGTGGACAGGGGAGCGCTTCCCCGATGGCCGGCCGCGTGTGCCGGATGACATCCTGCGCCGGATGCGGCGTGTCGTGACTGAAGAGGCCTGGTCTGTGCTCTGGCAGCACGGCTATCACTTCCAGTTCGAGGGCGACTGGACGCGACTGCGTCCTGAGATCACTTTGGTGGGCCGCGCGGTGACGGGTATCTTCGTCCCGCATCGCCCCGACCTGCACGACTATCTGATGGATTACGGCCACGAGGTCGAAGGCCGCATCGGCGCGATGAATTCCTGGGTCATCGAAACCCTGGTCGAAGACGACGTCATCGTTATCGACTTGTTTGGCAAGGTCTACGAAGGTACGTACTCCGGCGCGAACCTCTCCACAGCCATCGCCACACGTACCAAACGCGGCCAGGTTATCCACGGCGGCATCCGCGACGCACAGCAGATCGTGGAAATTCCCAATTTCGCCACGTTCTGCCGGGGTATGGATCCCACACCGATTCGCAACGTCACATTGGTGGGGATGAACGTTCCCTGTCGCATTGGCGCAGCGACCTGTATGCCCGGCGACGTCGTCCTGGGCACGATGACGGGCATCCTCTTTATCCCACCGCACTTGGCGGAAGAGGTCGTCGAACACTCGGAGCGTACACACATGCGCGAACTGTTCAGCCACCAACGGCTGCGCGAGGGCATTTACAATTCTAGCCAGATGGATACTAAATGGACGGAAGCCATTGAGGCGGACTTCGCCGAATGGCGCAAGACGCACAGCATCGACGATGTTGATTGGGATAAGAAAGGCCCAGAGCAGTCTGACGAGGGTGGTACGCTACTTGGTTAGTCGTGTTTGAGTTGGAATGGAGACTTGGAGGCGGGTAGGCCCGTCCCCAAGCTCTTACTTTCCCCCTTTTTGATGTTTTCAAGGAGGAGTTACAGAGATGAATGGCTATACAGGGGAAATTCTAAAAGTTAATCTGACCACCGGCACTATGGACGCTGAACAATTGCCGGAATCCTTCTACCGGCGCTATCTTGGTGCGAACGGCTTTATCGGCTATTACCTGCTCAAGGAGATGCCCGCCAGCGTTGATCCGCTTGGCCCGGATAACTTGCTGATCTTCGTTGCCGGGCCGGTGACTGGCGTACCGATTGCCGGTTCTGGGCGCAGCGCGGTGGGCGGCAAGTCACCGCTGACCGGCGGCTACGGCGAGGCTGACGTGGGGGGGGCTTCGGCGCGGAGATGCGGCGCGCAGGCTTCGACGCGGTTGTGGTGCGCGGCAAGGCGGCATCGCCCGTCTAGGTGAGAAGCTGGTGCGCTACGCTTGCATCATCAACGATCTCAAGCACGCGGCCGGACGCACAGGTCTGGGCGCGGTGATGGGATCGAAGAACCTTAAGTGCGTCGCGGCGCAGGGACGGATGGCGGTACCTGTGGCCGACGATGCCGGCGTCAAGGCGCTGGCCAAGTCGATGACCGACACCTGGAAGGACAAGGCCTGGGGAATGTACGAACTCGGCACCTCCGGCGGGTCTGACCGGGCTGAACCAGGTTGGCGCGCTCCCCACGCGCAACTTCCAGGACGGGCAATTCGAAGGCGCGGAGAGAATCGGCGGCGAGGCGATGCGCGATACGATCCTGGTGGATCGCGGTGGTTGTTACGCCTGCCCCATCTGTTGCAAACGTGTGGTCGAAGTCCACGACGACGAGTACGACGTTGATCCGATCTATGGCGGTCCGGAGTATGAGACGCTGGGCGCGCTCGGCTCCAACTGCGGCGTAGACGATTTGCGCGCTATCTCCAAAGCTAACGAGTTGTGCAATGCCTACAGCCTGGACACGATTTCCATCGGCATGGCGATTTCGTTTGCGATGGAGTGTTTTGAGAACGAACTGCTTAGCGTGAAGGATACGGATGGCCTCGAACTGCGCTTTGGCAACGGTGCGGCGATGGTCGAGATGGTCCGGCGGATCGGTGAGCGCGAGGGCCTGGGCGATCTACTGGCCGAAGGTTCGACGTTCGCGGCGCAGAAAATCGGTCAGGGTGCGGAAGCGTATGCGATCAACGTGAAGGGGCAGCCCTTCCCGATGCACGAGGGCCGCACGCGGCACGGGCAGGCGCTTGGCTACGCCGTCTCGCCGACCGGGGCCGATCACATGCACAACGTCTGGGACGAGGGTTTTGCCCGCGATCCGGTAGGGGAGGGGGCCTACAACGTGGGTGTCTACGAGCCAATCCCGCCCACTGTGTTGAACGTCGCCAAAGTACGCGCCTACACCAACACCGCCAACTGGCAGTGGTTGAAGAACAGCCTGGGCCTTTGCATGTTCGTGCCATGGTCGGATGATCAGGTGATCGAGATGGTGCGCGCGATCACCGGCTGGAAAGTGAGCAAGTGGGAACTCATCAAGGTCGGCGAGCGCGGCGTGACGCTGGCGCGGCTCTTCAACCTGCGCGAGGGACTGACGCGCGCCGACGACACACTCCCCGCGCGGATGAGCAATCCTCACCTGAGTGGTACGCTCAATGAGAAACCGGTGACGCCCGAAGTGCTCGACGAGGCCATCACCCTCTTCTACGGGATGATGGGCTGGGACCCGCAAACCGGTGTCCCCACGGATGGTAAGCTTCACGAGCTGGACATTTATTGGGCGCGGTAGGTGTCAACGGACTAAACGGATTCAACGGAAGGGTTCCATGACACGCGCCAGGGCTTAGGCCTGGCGCGTGTCGTTTGTCGTACTTGCTCTAAGGGGTATGCATGTTCATTCCCACCGGAACGTTTTTGCCGAGACAGCGATCCCTAGCAGGAGCATTCCGATCAGCACACCGACATCCAGCAGGTGATTTCCCCACGACTCGCCGTACCACAGGCCGCGCAGCAGGTTCACTACGTAGGTGAGCGGGGTGAAGTTCGATACCTTTTGGACGGCCATAGGCAACATTTCAATCGAGAAGAATGCGCCGGAGAGGAGCAGCATCGGGTAGACCAACACCATCGAGGCGATCCAAGCGGTGCGTACCGTGGGCATGATCCCCGCCAGGATAAAGCCAATCCCGAAGAAACTCAGGCTGCTCAGGATGAAGCCGGCCAGCAGGCTGAAAACATTGCCCGTGAAGTTCACATCGTAGACCAGTTTTCCGGCGGCAACGAGCAGTAGCATCCCCAAAGCGGTCATCGTGAAGATCACGATCACCTGCGCGCCCAGGACGACCAGCGGACTGACCGGCGTGGTCTGCAAGCGGCGCAGGATGCCTTTCTCCCGGTAGGTGGCCATCGTCATCGTGTTGGACATCAACCCGGCCATAGCGATGATGACGGCGGTCAGGGAAGGGATGGCGACATCGAGCGTCCGCTGCCCGCCGTACATCGGCGTGGGCTCGTTGCCGGAAATCATGCCATACATGAACAGATAGATCAAGGGGAAGACCAGCGTGAAAAAGGCGCTCGCCGGTTCCCGCAGAAACAATTTGGCTTCCATCCAGCTCATTTCGAATAAGATTTTCATTGTATACCTCACTCTCTCATCTCACGGCCGGTCAGGCTCAGGAAAACATCTTCCAGATTGGGCTGTTCAGTGCGTAGATCGCGGAATGCCACTCCCTGCCCGGTTAGCAAACTGACGACTTCACTCACTATCGGAACTGCGCGGCCATTCTTCCCGTGGATAGTCACTTGGGTTCCCCGAACCTCAAGCTGGCCCATTCCCGTCAGGGCCTTTTCCAGCGCTGGGGACAGCCCCCCGTCCAGGACAAAGATCACCCGTTCCTCTGCTTCCAGGCCGTGAATCAGTGCCGCCGGGGTATCTAGCGCCACAATCCGCCCGTGGTCGAGAACGGCGACCCGGTCGCATAGACGCTCCGCCTCTTCCATAAAGTGGGTGGTCAGGAAGACCGTCTTGCCCTGGGCGCGCACATTGCGCACCAGGTCCCAGATGGCGTGACGGGCTTGTGGATCAAGGCCGGTGGTCAACTCGTCCAGGAAGACCAACTGCGGGTCCGGCAGGAGCGCCAGGGCGATGAACAGGCGCTGCTTCTGCCCGCCGGACAGTTTGGCGAAGGGGGCGTTGCGCTTCTTCTCCAGCCCCAACTGCACCAACAGCTCCTTCCAGGCAACCGGATTGGGGTAGAACGCGCTGTACAGGTCGAGCGCTTCCCAAACCTTCATCCGGTCCGGCAGGTTGGACTGCTGAAGTTGTGTGCCGGTGCGCTCCCGCAGGATGTGGCTCTCGCGCTGCGGATCCACGCCGAGGACGCGGATCGTCCCCTGGTCCGGTTTGCGCAGGCCCTCCAGACATTCGATGGTGGTGGTCTTGCCGGCGCCGTTCGGCCCGACCATCCCGAAGATCTCGCCCGCGTAGACCTCGAACGAGACGTTCGCCACGGCGACAGTTTCGCCATACGTTTTTCTCAACCCTTCCACTTGCACAATGGTGTTCATATTCCCCTCACTTGCTCTTCAAAATCGCTTCTAAGGCCGCCACGTGCTCGCGAAAGACTTGCCGTCCTTCGGGGGTGGCAGAAACGTAGGTGCGCGGTTTGCGCTCCACAAAAATCTTGTTGACCGCAATGTAGCCGGCCTCTTCCAGCTTGCGCAGGTGGGCGCCCAGGTTGCCGTCGGTGACGTCGAGCAGATCGCGCAAGTAGGTGAAGTCCACCTCGTCGCCTGCTTTCAGGGTCACCAGGGCGGCCATGATGCGCAGTCGCACCGGCTGGTGGATGATATCGTTCAGATCAGCCATGATTTACCACCTGAAACGGATGTACAGGCCCAAGGCGATCATCACACCACCACCCAGGAGCCCCATCCAGAGGTAGAAGAGGTCGGGCAGCAAGAAGTAGCTGATCAACACTAGGGCAGTGATCGGCAGTGGCCACCAGACGGCGGCAAAGGAGAGCAGCAGTCCCATGGACAAATGGCCGATCAAGGCAAACAAGACGATGAGCACCGTGATCTGTTTCCCGTCCGTCGGCCGGGTGACTGCGATCGTGGCCACGCAGTAAAGGGCCAGGAAAATCCAGAACAAACCGACACGCTTTGCCGTGGCGGCTGTCTCCGGGCTGCGGACGCGGCTGCCCGTGCGGAATCCCCAGATCGCGCCCAGGACGGTGCCGAAGATGCTTAATCCGAGCCAGATGTAATGGCTGATTTCCGGCAGGAACTGGGTGCAGATAAAGCCGATCAGCCAGACAATACCGGTGACGATCATCGTGATGTAACTGCCGCTGTTCGCAATGGCGTGGCGCGTTTTCTGCTCCATCTTTTGGATGGTCGCCAGCGCCTCTTCAGCTTCGTTCGGTGTGATGTTCATATGACATTCCTTTTTTTTTGCTTTAGAGTACTCTGTGATATAGAGTATTCTACATCAAAAAATGGAAAATGTCAAGACCCAGAAAGCGTTGTTCTCCTGACTCAGGGAAGTCCTGGCCTGTGTTTTTATGCAATCACTTATCCGTTAAGATCCGTTCAATCCGTTAACAGTTTTATGGCGTGCGCGTATATTGTTGGAGGAACGCCCACATCACGCGTGTGGCATCGATGTCCTGTGTGGTGTGCCCGACGATCGCTTTTGGCAAGGCGCCTCCGCCAGGCCACGCGTGCCCTCCGCCGTGGATGGTGTAGAACAGCACTTCGCTGTTCTCGTTACACTGTCCGTATCGGATGCCGGTTACTTCCCCTTGCGCGGGAAGTTCGTCCGGCGTCACGGCGCAGTCGTTCTGCGCCGCATACTGCGCCATCCACTCCGGGATCACGGGAAAGGGGACATCGAACATCGCTGATCTCCCGCCGTAATAGGGGACTATTTGATCGGCATCGCCGTGGAAGGCGATCATCGGCACAGTGTACGAGGGACGGCACTTGTCCAGTGGATAGAGGTACGCGCCTCCTACTGTCCCAATAGCGGCGATGCGCTCGGAGAGCTCGCACGCCAGCAGGTACGACATCCCGCCGCCGTTCGACAGCCCGTTGGCGTAGATGCGGGCGGGATCGATGGTGTACTCGCTTTCCAGCTTGTCGATGAGGTCGGAGATAAATGTGACGTCTTCCATCTGCGGATTCAACGAATCGGCAGTTCCATGCGCCCCCCAGCGTTTGGGGAAGCCTGTTCCGGAGGGATAGACGACGATGAAACCGTATTCGTCGGCCAGAGGATTCCACCGGCTGACGTCGCGTTGGTTGGCGGGCCATTGCGCGAACCCGTGAATGGTGATGACGAGCGGTGCTGGCGTGGCGGGGTCGTAGCTTGGCGGCACGTACAGCAGATACTCGCGCCGCACGCCGGATGAGATGAGCGTCCCGTTGGTTTTGTTGGACACCCTGTACGCCAGCGCCGTCACCAGCGCGAGTACAACCGGCGCGGCAGTGATGACGCCGATGATCCGCAGTACCTTTTCCCCGCGTGTAGTGTTTTTCTTTAGCACGCTTCCTCCTGCAAAAAGCTATCGAGCCACTCGAAGGGCGGCCTTCTGACAAGGCTTGTGTGTTTAGCGTGAGGGCTTCAGCCCGGCTTTTGCAGAGCATACATCGAAAAGATGCGGAGTCAAAGGACTGTTCTCCTATTGAAATTTTGCAAACTATGCGTTACTATGGAAGTAGGTTTTTGTTATCAAATGACATTTTTCCGCTCACTCATAGTTTGGTTTCGAGGAGGAAAGGATGAACACCATAACGTTGCTCCACTGGAAACGATTCCCCTGGTTGCTCGTGGTCGCATTGCTGGCCGCGGGGGTGTGGGCGCTCTGCCTCACTGCTCCCGCGCTGGCTCAATCGCCCATCACGGTGGATGATTGGCAAACGGAGCAGACGCTTACGCTCACCACGCCCGGCGTCGTTAGTTCAACGACGACCGGCACGGTCATTCTGGGCGACGAGCGCGATCTTATCATTGTGCTAACCGCCGGTGATGCCGTTACCGCGCAGGTGACCGGCGGCGTGCTCTATTACGAAGCGAACGTGGGTGCGCACGCCGCCGCTTTGCTCGTGTGGGACGGCGAAGACGGCGACCCCGCTACGCTCGATCCCACCGGACTCGGCGGTGTGGACTTGACCGGCGGCGGGACGCAAAACGCTTTCGTATTGCCCCTCACGCTGGATACAAACACACGCTTTACCCTCACCGTCTACACCGGCGCGGGCCACGTCTCCACGTACACCGTCGCCTTGTCGCCGGGCACAGGGAATTTGCCCTTTACGCATACCGTGCCGTTCAGCGCGTTCACCGGCGCGGCGGACTTCGCCGACGTGGGCGCGATTGCGTTGGAACTCGCCACGGACGGCGGCGGCGTCGTTATCCTCGGCGAATTCCGCACCACAACCGTCCCCGCCGATCTCGTCATCACCAAAGAGGTCTACCCCGACCCGGCCATCGCCGGGCGCTCGCTCGTCTACACCATCACGGTGACTAACGCCGGCCTGGGTACGGCGCACAACGTCGTCATTTCCGATACGATGCCTCCGAGCACCACCATCCACACCGTGGATCAGAGCGATGGCAATTTGTGGGATTTCGACCAGGGCGATTACGGTCTCTATACCGAATGGCGCGACGTGCGCCCCTGGCCCATCCAGGATGATGACTGGTTGCACCTGCGTGCCCCCATCACCCATACCGGTGTTTACACCTCGCGTGTGTTCGACGCTTTCAACCTTGTCGCGTGGGATTGGTTGGCCTGGACGCCGCGCCGGCCCTACGGCAAACCGTTGCCCGACGATGGCGTCGCCGAAACCGCCTACGAATTAGGCAACGCCGACATGACGGGCAACCAGGTCTTGCTGCACCTGGAGGCCATCTCGTACACCCAGTTCACGACCGATACCTTTATTTTGCCCATCGCCGGCATCGTCACCGATACCTCCGGCAACAACACTCCGGCTTACTTCCCTGCTGCATCCGGCGAACATTTACCCACGCTCGTCACGGACGGCCGGTTCGGCAACGCGCTGCACTTCGATGGCGATCTGCGCCAAACTTCTGCTATCTCCGATACCCACGACCCTGCCCGTTACGCGCTCGAATTATGGGTCTACCCGGAGGTCGTCGCCGACACCGCGCTTATCCTGCGCACCGACGCGCTCACCACGGAAATCGCGCCGGGTCATTATTCGCATTTGCTCGGTATCCGGGACGGCAAATTCATCCACTACACTAACGCGGGTGGAGGGCGCACTGCTATTGGGACAACCGACGTGCAGACGAACACCTGGTACCACATCGTCGGGGCGGCGCAATCTGGCGGCGAGCTGCTCCTCTACGTCAACGGGCGTGAGGAGGCCCGCGTGCCGCGCCTCGGGACCCTGTGGGCGGGCGGCGATCATTATCGCCTGGCAGCCGGCTACGGCCCTACCACGACGATGACGTACTTCAGCGGCATCCTGGATGAAGTCGCCGTCTACAGCCGCACGCTCGCAGCCGATGAAGTGCGCGACCACTACCTGCGTGGCGCGCTCGACATGGCGTTCCAGGTGCGCACGTGCGCTGATGCGACGTGTGCTTCCGCAGTCTTCGCCGGTCCCGGCGGCGACTCATCCGCGTATTACTCCGAACGCAACACGACCGGTACGATGCCGCTCGTCGCCGGCCTTGACGTGCCCGACAGCCGCTACATTCAGTACCAGGTCACGCTGCACACCGCTGACCTGGCCTACACTCCGCAATTACGCAATGTTAGCCTCGGGCCGGCGCACCGCGTGGTGACGGCCACCCAGGGCAGTTGTGTGGGTGACGCGCAGAGCTTCTCCTGCGCCGTGGGAACGCTGTTGCCCGGCCAAGCGGTGACGGTCAGCACGGGCGCGTGGATCGACAGCGCCGCGCTTGGCTGGATTACCAACACTGCCTCGATAACGACGACGGTGGTGGACGGCAACCCAACCGACAACACGGTGGTGCTCTCTTCGACAGTTGAAGCTGAAGTGAACCTTATGGTCGAAAAATATGACGAGGACTACAACGATGGCACGGACCCCGTCAGCCCCGGTGAGGTGATCACGTATACGCTCCTCGTCCGCAATGCCGGGCCAAGCGTGGCGCGTGGCGTCACTGTGACCGATTACTTCACAGCGGGGACGTTCATCTCTGCCACTGCGCCGGCCGGTTGGGACCCTTGCCAGGTCGAGAGTCACGTCATCACCTGTACTACGTCTTTCCTCGGCGTGGAGTGGGACAACTGGCAGCAGACGTATGATTGGGAGCAAATCACTGTCACGGTTCGTGCACCGCTTACCGAAAGCATCGTCACCAACACCGTCTGGGTGACGGGTACCACGCCCGAACTCGATCCCACCAGCAACATCACGACCGAAACCACATTGATCACACCGGTGGCCAACCTGTCCGTGGACAAAATCGCCAGCACCGACCTGGTTGATCCCGGCGCGACGCTTATCTACACCGTCACGGTGACGAACAACGGGCCGTATACCGCCACGAACGTCGTTTTGACGGATACACTGCCCAGCGAGGCCACCGATTACGCCGTCTACTCCGACAGTGCGTGGGATTGCGATTGGCCGTCCACCGATGTCGTGGTGTGTGCGTTACTCGATGACCTGGCGGCAGGTGCGACGGCGAGCCTCACTCTCACTATCACCGCGCCGCAAACCGGCCTTATCGTCAACAGCGCGCACGCGATCGCCAATCAGTATGACCTTGACGAAGACGACAACTGGGCCGACGTCTACACTCTCATCCGTCCGGTCGCCGATCTTTCCATTGAAAAAACCGACACGCCCGATCCCGTCTATGCTGCCGCGCCACTCACATACACGCTGACCGTGACGAACGTCGGTCCCGCAGCGGCGGGTATCGTCACCAGCACGGTGCGCGCGGGCACGGGCCAGACAATGCGCATCGACATTCGCCCTGGCGAATCCCGGCCTTACCGCACCTCCGTCTGGCTGGACAATGTGCCGGGCGCTATCCAAAATGTCACCGTAACCCTGCGCGGCCTGAGCCACAGCTATCCCGGCGACCTGGGCGTGCTGCTCGTCGGCCCGTCCGGCCAAAACGTGTTATTGATGGGCAACGTCGGCGGCGGCACAGACGTGGATAACCTCGATCTCGTCTTCAACCAGCAGGGCGTAGCCATCACCGATCCAATTACAATCGGCACCATCTACCGTCCGACCAACGACGGGTTGGCGGAAGGCCTCCGTATCGACGGGCCTTATGGTGGCAGCCTCGCCAGTTTCTACGGCAGCGACCCGAACGGGCGCTGGCAGCTTCACGTCATCGATACCGTGTATTCGGATGCTGGTATTTTGGCCCGTGGTTGGCAGCTCGAATTGACGACCGTAACCGCCGACACCATCATCGTCACCGACACGCTGCCCTCCGGCCTGAGCGTGCAAGGGTCGGTGCAGACGACGCCCGGCTGGCAATGCGCCGGCAGCACCGCCCTGACCTGCGAGGCGGATTACCTCGGCGTGGGAGAAATGGCGACCTTCGAATTCGTCGTCACCGCGCCGATTACCGGCGGCGTCATCACCAACACTGCCGGGATCACCTCCACCACCGCCGACCTCAATCTGCTGAACAACACCGCCGTCGAAACCACGACCGTTATCCCCGCAGCCGACCTGGTGATCCTAAAGTCGGTAGACCCCGCGCTCGTCAGCCGGGGCGATCCTGTGACGTATACCCTCGCCGTCGAAAATCTCGGCCCCAGCCAGGTCATGACGACGGTGATGCTTACCGACGATCTGCCTGCCGCGTTGACTGCCGTGCAGATCATCACCAACGGCTGGGCGTGCGACCTCGGCGCGCTGCCCGCACTCACCTGTACGCTCGATAGCTTGGCAATGACGGCCGCGCCCGTGCTGACCATCACCGCCAACGCGCCTATCACGCTAGGCGAGTACGTGAATACGGCCTGGGTTACATCGCCAATCACCGACCTCACGCCGCTCAATAACACCAGCACGGTCGCGTTTACCGTCATCGAATCGCCCATCATCACATTGACGGCTCACAACGACAGTCCCACCTTTGTCGGCGACGAGACGCACCTCTGGGCCGTTGCCACGCCGGAGGATAACGTGAACTACACCTGGGATTTCGGCGATGGGGCAACTGGCGCGGGCGCACTCGTCACTCACACCTACCCGGTGGCCGGCACGTTCACCGCCATCGTCACCGCGACAAATCCCGCCAGCGTTCTCACCGCTACCACGGTAGTGACAATCAACGAAATCCCGCTGGCCGACCTGTCGCTGGTGAAGTCCGTCCAACCCGCGCTCGTCAGCCGGGGCGACCCGGTGACGTACACGCTCGCCGTGACGAACCTCGGTCCCAGCGCAGTCCTGACGACGGTGACGCTTACCGACGATTTGCCCATCGCGTTGACCGACGTGCAGGTCATCACTAACGGCTGGGCGTGCGATCTTGCCGCGCTGCCTGCGTTCACCTGCACGCTCGATAGCCTGTCGGTCACGGCTGCGCCCACACTCACCCTCACCGCCAACGCGCCGGTGACGCTCGGCGCGTATGTCAACACTGCCATGGTCGTAGCGGCGATGGATGACCCAGACCTACCTAACAACAGCAGCGCGATCACGTTCACTGTCATCGAATCGCCTATCACTACCTTGACGGCTTACAACGACAGCCCCACCATCATCGGCGATCCCACGCACCTCTGGGCCGTCGCTACGCCGGAGGACAACGTGACCTACGCCTGGAATTTTGGCGATGGGACGACCGGCGCGGGCGCGCTTGTCACTTATACCTACCCAACGACGGGCACGTTCACCGCCATCGTCACCGCGACGAATCCAACGACCGTCCTCACCGCCACGACGGTCGTAACGATCACCGACATCCCGGAGCTGCCTCCATGTATGGTGTATCTACCGTTGATTATGCGCAACTACGTCGTCGCGCCGGACCTGGTGGTGGAGCAATTGCTCGCTTCACCCAACCAAATCGTCGTCGTCATCCGCAACCAAGGTGACGCACCGGTTGAATCACTGCCTACTAATGAGTTTTGGGTGGACCTGTATATCAACCCCACTACACCACCTACCGCCGTCAACCAGACCTGGCAGCATCTCGGTTCGCAGGGCCTGGCCTGGGGCGTTACCGCCGACGCGCTTCCGCTTATGCCTGGGGACGTTCTGACCCTGACCGCCGCTGCAACTGGCGGGCCGTACCCGTACTTCCGCCCGGACGTAAGCGTTGTTACCTGGCCTTTGCCGGTGGGGACGGCGGTCTATGCGCAGGTGGATTCGGCGAATGAGGCTACTACCTACGGCGCGGTTCGGGAAAATCACGAAATCATCGGTGGCCCGTACAACAACATCACCGGCCCGGTACAGATAAGCGCGGCTGCCAACCGTATCATTGTCGTTGCACCTGCGTGGTCCGAGACCCCGAAAAAGGATCATCTGCCGCAGCGACCTTAGAATCTAGAGGTATTTTTGCGCTTGCGGGTGCCCGCAAGCGCAAAAATACCTTCAAAATCATTTGTCGTAGGGATATCGTTTGCGGTACCTTTATCGTCAGGTTTGTGGGCGGGACACCCGCGCCGGAATACTTTTGGAGGAGGAATTATGCATCATAACTTGCTATTTAAATTGGGCGTTTTGTTGATTATCGCGGGAATATTGTTCCTGGGAACGGCGTCGTTGCAGACGCAGGCCGCGCCGCCGCCATTGCCGACCCGTCCGCTTCCTACCGCTACGCCTACCCCTATATTGACGCCAACGGTGGTACCCCCTGAAACCGGTACACCGTCGCCGGAATCAGTGCCAGCGCAACCGGCGCAGAGCAGCGCTATCGTGTTGGAGGCGCGCTCCACCGCAGCTCTCGCATGGGCCAATCTATGGACGGTGGTGGAACAGCAAACTGAAGACGGCGCGTGGCAAGCCGTGGAAGGTTGGCAAGGCACGTTCGACACTGTGGCTGCGGATGTGGGCTATAAGACCTGGGACGTTCCGCCGGGTCTGTTTGGGCAAGGTCCATTCCGTTGGCGGGTGGATGCTGAGCAAAACGGCTCGACATTGGCGACGAGTGACCCTTTCACCTTGCCGGAACGGGCGGGCGTCCGCCTGGTGGTCACAGTGACGTTGCCAGCTACGTCCGCTCAACCGATCTTGCTGCCGGCCACCGGCGCTGCTATGGGGTGGTTAGGCGTTTTTGTTTTGTTTGTGAGTGTGTTGTTTATCTGGCAATTGCTGATGAAGTTTAGAGTTTGTAAATAAACTTTCCCTAATGACGTGTGTAGCGCGGGCAGAACGCCTGCGCTGCACACGTCATTTGCCATTCTCGAGTCCACTGAAAAAACTTAACGCAGAGAGAATTCAACTTTTTAGAAGAGTTTTTACTTCCTCCGCTTTTTTCCACCCTTTTCCTCGACTTGCTTCTGCAATTCGTACAGCTTCGTGAGCGCGTCCAGCGGCGTCAGGCTGTTGACGTCGATCTGGCGTAGCGCCTCCACTACAGGCGGTTCCTGCGCGATGAGCATCGGTTGGTATAGCTCCGGCTCTTGAACCTGCGTGCCGGGGCGGAATTCGCCGCTTTCCAGTTCTTCCAGCAGCCCTTCCGCGCGGTGGACGACGGGCGCGGGGATGCCCGCCAGCCGCGCGACGTGGATGCCGTAGGAGCGGTCCGCGCCGCCGGGGACGACTTTGTGCAGGAAGACCACGTCGCGCCCTTCCTCGGCGACCGCCAGATTGAAGTTGCGCACGTGCGGCAGGTGCTCCGCCATCTCGATTAGTTCGTGGTAGTGGGTGGCGAAAAGCGTCCGCGCGCGGCGCTCCGGGTGGTTGTGAAGATATTCGACCACGGCCCAGGCAATCGCCATGCCATCGTAGGTGCTCGTGCCGCGCCCGACTTCGTCCAGGATGAGCAGGCTTTGCGGTGTGGCGTGATTGAGGATGTTCGCCGTCTCCACCATCTCCACCATAAACGTAGACTGTCCCGCCGCCAACTCGTCGGACGCGCCGATGCGTGTGAAAATGCGATCCACCACACCGATGTGCGCCCGGTCCGCAGGGGTAAAACTGCCAATCTGCGCCATCAAGATGATAAGGGCGTTTTGTCGCAAGAATACCGACTTTCCGGCCATATTTGGCCCGGTGATGATGTGGATGCGGCTCTCCGCGTCCATCGACAGGTCGTTGGGGATGAACGGATCGCGTTGCGCGCGCTCGACGACGGGATGCCGACCGCCTTCGATAACGAATACCGGCTCGGTCTCGAACGTGGGCCGGACGTAGTGCTGCCGCGCGGCGACTTCCGCCAGCGACGCCGCCACGTCCATCCGCGCCAACGCCTGCGCCGTCGCCAGCAGCACTTGCGCCCGCGCCGCCACCCGCTCGCAGATTTCGCGGAAGAGGCGCGTTTCCAGCTCGGCGATGCGTTCCTCGGCGTTGAGCACCAGGCTCTCGTATTCCTTCAGCTCCGGCGTGATGTAACGCTCGGAGTTGACCAGCGTTTGCTTGCGGATGTAGTGGTCGGGCACGAGGCTGACGTTGGACTTGGTCACTTCGAGATAATAGCCGAAAACTTTGTTGTACCCCACTTTGAGGTTTTTGATGCCGGTGCGATTGCGTTCCTTGTTTTCCAGCCCGGCGATCCAATCGCGGGCATCTTTCGTTGCCAGCAAAATGCCGTCCAGTTCGGCGGAAAAGCCTGGACGGATCAGCCCTCCTGCGCTCACCTGGGCCGGCGGCTCATCCACAATCGCATCTGCAATCAGCCCCGCAATCTCCGGCAATGCCTCCAACCCCTCAAGCAACTCCCCAAACCCATTTGCCGATCCTTCGCTTGCACTCAGGACAAGTTCGCTGATTCGCTGATTCGCTGATTCTAACTTCTCCCGCAGTTCCGGCACAACCTCCAACGTCGCGCGGATACCGGTGAGGTCGCGGGGTGTGGCACGCCCGGCGAGCACGCGCGTGGTCATTCGCTCCAGATCGGGGATACGCTTGAGCGCCTGCCGCACTTGCGCGCGCAGGATGCCGTCGTTCACGAAACCCTGCACCTGATCCAGGCGCGCTTCCAGTTCGGGGATGTCGAGCAGGGGCTGCGCCAGCCGCGCGCGGAGCAGCCGCCCGCCCATCGGCGTGCTCGTGGCGTCGATGACGCCGAGCAGCGACCCCTGTTTTTGCCCGCGCAGCGTCTCTGTGACCTCCAAATTGCGCCACGTCGAGGCGTCAATGCCCATAAAGCGGTCGGTGGTGTAGGTGTGGAGGCCGGTGATCTGCGGCAGCAGCCCTTGCTGCGTCTCTTGCAGGTAGGCGAGCGCCGCGCCCGCCGCGCGTATCGCCAGCGGTTTGCCCTCGCAGCCGAAGCCCTGCAGCGTCTGCACGTGGAAGTGTTCGAGCAGCGTTTGGCGCGCCGCCGTCTCCTCGAAGCGGTAGCCGGGCCACGGCGTACACTGCGCCGCGAGCGTCCCCGCCAGCGTTTCCTCAATGCGCGTCGCCGGTTGATCGGGATCGCGGTCTTTCCACGTGCCCACTTTGGGGATCAGCACTTCGCGGGGATGCAGGCGGGCCAATTCTTGCCGCGTCACGCTGAGAATGTCGCCGTCAGCTTCCAATTGCGTGGCGGCGAACTCGCCCGTGGAGATTTCGGCGTAGGCTACACCCGCGCGCTTGCCGTCGATGACGACAGCGGCGAGGTAGTTGGGGCGTTTCTCGTCGAGCATCGCCGGCTCGGTGATGGTGCCCGCGGTGACGACGCGTTCGATGCGGCGTTCCATCGGCCCGCGGCTGGTCGGTTCGCCCACCTGCTCGGCGATGGCGACGCGGTAGCCCTTCTCAATGAGGCGCGCGATGTAGCCCTCGACGGCGTGATGGGGCACGCCCGCCATGGGGATGCGCTCGCCCTTCGAGACAGGCCGCGAGGTCAGGACAAGGTCCAGCTCGCGCGCGGCGACCTCGGCATCCTCATCGAAGGTCTCGTAAAAGTCGCCCAGCCGGAAGAAGAGGATCGTATCCGGGTAGCGAGCTTTCAAATCCAGGTATTGCTTGCGTATGGGGGTGGTTTCTTTATCGTCCATAGATGGCATTATACTCAGGAGCGGGGGAGGAAGCAAGAAGCAGGATGCAAGGTTTTTGTCTTGCTTCTTGCTTTTTGCTTTTTGCGCCCTGCTTCTTTATAGCATAGGCATCCAGATGTTGTGCTCTTTGCCGAATTGGAGCGCGGATTCGTAGCCTGCATCGGCATGGCGAACGACGCCCATGCCCGGATCGGTGGTGAGGACGCGTTCCAGGCGGCGCGCGGCGGCGGGTGTGCCGTCCGCCACGATCACCTGCCCGGCGTGCTGCGAGTAACCGATGCCCACGCCGCCGCCATGGTGGAAGCTCACCCACGTTGCGCCGCCCACGGCGTTGATGAGCGCGTTGAGGATGGGCCAGTCGGAGATGGCGTCGGAGCCGTCCTTCATCGCCTCGGTTTCGCGGTTGGGGCTGGCGACAGAACCGGCGTCCAGATGATCGCGCCCGATGACGATCGGCGCGCTGATGCGGCCGTCGGCCACCGCGTCATTGAACGCCAGCCCGGCGCGGGCGCGCTCGCCGTAACCGAGCCAGCAGATGCGCGAGGGCAATCCTTGCCAGGCGACCTGCTCCTGCGCCATCTTGATCCAGCGGATGAGGTGCTCGTTTTCCGGGAACAGCCCCATGATGATGCGATCGGTCTCGTAGATGTCGTTGGGATCGCCGGAGAGTGCCACCCAGCGGAATGGCCCTTTTCCTTCGCAGAACAACGGGCGGATGTAGGCCGGGACAAAGCTGGGATAACTGAACGCCTCGGTCAGTCCGTTATCGAATGCGCGCTGGCGTAGATTGTTGCCGTAGTCGAAAACGACGGCTCCGCGTTTTTGCATCTCGACCATCGCCGCGCAGTGTTCGGTCATCGTGCGGATGGCCTCGACCTGGTAACGTTTCGGATCGCTTTCGCGTAGCGAGACAGCCTCCGCCAGCATCATCCCGTTGGGGACGTAGCTCAGCGGATCGTGCGCCGAGGTCTGGTCGGTCACCACGTCGGGAATGACGCCACGCCGCAGCAATTCGGGGAACACATCGCCCGCGTTGCCGATCAGGCCGATAGCGTAGGCTGCGCCCCTGGCGCGGTAATCTTCGAGCGTGCGCAGCGCGGTGTCGAGGTCGTCCATCACGGCGTTGACGTAGCGGTGCTTGAGTCGCCGCTCGGCGCGCCACGGATCGACTTCGACGATAAGGCCCACGCCTTCGTTCATCGTGATCGCCAACGGCTGCGCGCCGCCCATCTCGCCCAATCCGGCGGTGAGCGTGAGCTTCCCCTTGAGCGAGGCTGTGGGGCCGAAGTGCTGCCGGGCCAGCGCGCCCAACGTCTCGTAAGTGCCTTGCAGGATGCCCTGCGTGCCGATGTAGATCCACGAGCCGGCTGTCATCTGCCCGTACATGATCAGCCCGGCGCGCTCCCACTTGTCGAAATTCTCCTGTGTGGCCCACGCCGGGACGATGTTGGAGTTGGCGATAAGCACGCGCGGCGCGTCCTCGTGCGTCTTGAAGACGGCGACCGGCTTGCCCGACTGCACCAGCAGCGTGTCGTCCACATCCATTTTTTGCAGCGTTTCCAGGATGGCGTCGAACGCCTCCCAGTTGCGGGCCGCGCGTCCCCGTCCGCCGTAGACGATGAGGTTATCGGGATCACCGGCCACTTCGGGATCCAGATTGTGCTGGAGCATGCGAAACGGCGCTTCCAACAGCCAATTCTTGCAGTGGAGTTGTGTACCGCGTGGGGGATGAACAGTACGTTGTGCCATACTCGACCTCCTTGTTCTTGTTACTGGAAACTGGTGATTGGTTACTCGTTACTGATTGCTCTTTATTGATTGATGACTCGTTACTTTCCCCTTGTTGGGACGAAAAAAGCTGGCGCACACAAATGTGTCCAGCTTTTTGAGTGAAAGAGCATTTCGGGAAGAAATTTACAGCAGAGGCGCGAGTGTCTCCACAGCGCGGTGCATCTCCAGGAACACCAACCCGAGTTTGGCGTTTTGATGAGCCAACACTGTGAGCACTGCTTCTTCGCCTACAGACATCAAGATGACGTAGCCTCTATCGCCTTTAATGTAGACCTGTTCAAGTATGCCGCGCCGTAACTCGCTGGCGATACGTTCGCCCAGAGACAACATCGCCGCCGACATTGCCGATACACGGTCCTCTTCTGAACCGGCAGGCAAGGCTGAGGCAATGATTAACCCATCAACGCTGACGATGGCGGAGGCTTCGATATCCGTAGTGCCGGATTGCAGCGTATATAGTGCTTCTGTGAGACGTTCTGTGCGGGATATGGTCATGAGTCCCTCCTGGGAAAAGAGTCAACAGTTCAAAAACAATAGTACCACAGTACCAAAGCCTGTCAATTTGGCCAAGTAGAAGAACCCTGTCTAAGTTGACAGACCGCCTTTTGCTCTTACAATCGAGCGTTATGACGATGACAGATCAAGCTGCGCTCAGGGGAAATCCTTCCTTTGTATGGCGCGCCGGGCAAGAGCGGCGCCTGGTAATGACGCGTCAGTATGCCCCGCTGGAAGGCCGGCGCGTGTTGGATGTGGGCTGTGGGATGGGGATGTATACCTCGGCGTTTTTGCGATACACGACGCATGTCTTCGGCGTGGAGATTGAGGCCGACCGGGCGCGTGAGGCCCGTGCGCGTGCGAAGGGTGTGACCCGTGCGGTGGGTGAGACGCTGCCGTTTGCCGATAACACCTTCGACGTGGTCTTCTCGCACGAGGTGCTGGAGCATGTGACCGATGATCGCCTGTGCGCGCGGGAGTTGGTGCGGGTGGTCCGGCCCAGCGGGCGGATCGTCATTTTCGTACCCAACCGGGCCTATTTCTTCGAGACACACGGCATCTATTGGCGTGGTGTCTATCGCTTTGGCAACAAGCCGCTGGTCAACTGGCTGCCCGATGCGCTGCGCAATCGCCTCGCACCGCACGTCCGTGCGTACACCGGGCGCGGCCTGCGGAGGTTGTTCGCCGATTTGCCCACGCGCGTCCTCGTCCATACGCAAATTTACCCTGGATACGATAATATTGTGGCCCGCCTGCCGCGCCTGGGACATTTAGTTCAGCGGGTAACCTACGCATTGGAGAAGACCCCATTCCGCTGTTTTGGCCTATCGCATTTCCTGGTGTTGGACGTACTGGAAAACGAGAATGACACAGGCCGATAATCGTCATTCAGACTATAACGTGCTGGTGGCAGTACGGGATGTCTCGGATCTCCCGTTGGTCGCGCTTGCGTGCCGCCTCGCCCGCGCGCGTGACGGCGGAGTCTGCGTGTTCACCGTATCTGTGGCGGATGCCCATCCGGCGTGGCTGAAGTTGCCGGACGCCTGCGGCGATGTGCCGGTGGAGATTGCCGTGCGTGCCGACAAAGACATCAGCCAGGCCATCCTGCGCGAAGTGCGCCAGCGCGATACGGATTTGCTGGTGTTGGGTTGGGAAGGACGCCGGAGTCAGGATGGTCACGTGCTGGGCAAGATGCTAGATCCGGTCGTGCAAAAAGCCGCCTGCGACGTCATTCTGATGCGTGGGGAGTGCGCGGCAGATGTTCGGCGCGTGCTTATCCCGGCGGCGGGTGGCCTTAACGCGCCTGAGGGCTTAACCGTGGCGCGCACGCTGGCACCGGAAGCGGAAATCACGGCGTTGTATGTTGCAGTCGAGAAATTGGGACCGACGGAAATCATCGTCGGCGAGACGCAGTTGGAAACCATGGTGCGTGGGCTGTCGCCCGGCGACCGCGAGCATATCCGCGCGCGCGTGATCCAAGCAGCCAGTCCGGCGGAGGGGATTTTGCGTGAAGCCGCAGCAGACTACGACTTGCTCATCGTCGGCGCAGGCCGAGAGGACGTCGTCGGGCGTTTTTTGTTTGGCAACATTCCGCAAACGGTAGCGGCAGTTTCGCCCATTCCGGTCATGATTGCGCGCCGTCATTTGACTCACCTTACGACGCTCTCGCGGCGCTTATGGACCTTCATTTTCGGTCTCGTTCCTGCGTTGACGCTGCAGGAAAGGGCCGAAATCGCCAAAAACATACGCCATAATTCGCGTGCGAACACGGACTTTTCTGTGATGATCACCCTGGCGGCGGCGATTACTGCGTTGGGCCTGTTGCTCAATAGTCCGGCAGTCATCATCGGCGCGATGTTGGTTGATCCGTTGATGATGCCCATTGTGGGCATGGGCCTGGCTTTGGTGATCGGCGACCTGCGGTTTTTCTGGACGGCGTTGGGTACGGTATTCCGCGGAATCGTGTTGACAATCATCACTGGATTGATTGTCGGAGCATTGGTTCCGGGCGCGTCGGCGACAGCCGAGATTCTCAGCCGCGCCAGCCCTTCGGTGTTGGACCTGGTGATTGCGTTGGCATCCGGCGCGGTTGCGGCGTATGCACTGTGTCGTCATGACGTCACCGAAGCATTGGCAGGCGTCGCCATCGCGCTATCCTTGACCACACCGCTGGCGACGGTGGGTATTGGGCTTGTCCTGGGACAACGTGGGATTGCCGGTGGGGCCTTGTTGCTTTTTGTCACCAACATGGTCGCCATTGTTGCCGCCAGCAGCCTGGCATTTTTCCTGTTTGCCTTTCGGCCTGCGCAAGGCGACTCAGACCGCACCCGAGTGCTGCGACGCGGCTTTCAAGGTGTCGCTGTCTGGCTTCTGGTGGTGACGGTGTTTCTGGTGATTCTAACGCGACAGTCGTTGACCGAGCTGCGACTGCGCCAGGAAATCGCGGCGGCTTTGCATCATCAGGTCAATGATGTCGCTGACGGGGAATTGGTCAACTGGCAGATTTTAGAGACCGGCGAAGATGGAACGTTATACATGGACGTGACGATTCGATCTAGATACTCGTTTACCTACGCCGAGGCGCGCAGTCTGCAAGAAAACGTCGCGGAGCAACTGCGTCGCCCGGTGGCGCTCTCGCTGGCGGTGGTGCCGGCGACGCACCTGCAGGCGTATGTCCCGCCCACACCAACCGAAATACCGACCGCGACGCCAACCGGCTTGCCGACCGAGACACCCACGCCCACGCCGACCGCCACACCGACAAACACGCCTCCGCCAACACCGACACCATCGCCGACGGCGACTGCCACGCCCACACCGACTCCCACCGTCACACCAACGCCCACGGTCACACCGACCGCCACGCCCTGGCTAGTGTACGTGAGGAACGTGGGTCGTACAGGACTGCGCGTGCGTTATTCACCGGATGGCATGGTGATGGGGAGCATTGCCGAAGGAACTGCCGTGATGGTCGTCGATGGGCCACTCGTCGTCGGCGAAACGACGTGGTATCGTGTCATCTCCATGGCAGATCGTCTCGAAGGCTGGGTGGTGGCAGACTATCTCACCTCAAGTAGCCAATAACTACCTGACTATCAGACTCTTTTGGAGGAAGCCGTGCAATACAATTCAGGATTCGCCAGGGTGTATAATTTGCATTGGGCTGGATTTGCGGACCGGCTGGCGCCGCGCATCCGCGAATTCTACGAAAGCACGCCCATTGGGCAGGCGAACAAGACTGCATTGGACGTGTGCTGCGGGACGGGCCAACTGGCCCTGCATCTGCTGGAACACGGCTACACCGTCACCGGGCTGGATTTCTCACCGGCGATGCTGGCCTACGCGATCGAGAAGGCGCAACTATACATCGACGAGGGGCGCGCGCGTTTCATCGAAAAGGATGCGACCGACTTCACACTGGAAGGGCAGTTTGGATTGGCGACCTCCACCTTTGACGCGCTCAATCATCTGCCGGATCTGGCCGCCTTGCAAGGGTGTTTCCGTTCTGTTGCAGCAGTTTTGGTGGACGAAGGACGCTTCATTTTCGATTTGAATACGCGCTACGGCCTGGAACGCTGGCTCGGCGCGAGCATGCAGATGGCTGATGATCTGGTGCTGTTTACCCGTGGCGTCATGGTCGAGGAACTGAACCGTACCTACACGCAAATCTCAGGATTCCTGCGCACGGAAAGTGGCCTTTATGAGCGATTCGATCAAACTGCGTTCAACACGATTTTCGAAATGAGCGCAATCCACGCTGCGCTGTTGGACGCCGGTTTCCGCAGCGCCTATTGCGCGCGTTCCGACGACTTTGCGACGCCCGTCGACGATCCCGAAGCCGAACCGCGTGTATTTTTCGTCGTTGAGAAATAGGAGGAGACGATGCCTTTACGTAAAACTGTGCGCGAGAGCGCCTTCAACCTGGCCCGCCGTGATCTGGCGACGTTTTTGGAAGAGCACGAGGATAGATTGCTGGCGATCTTTCGCGAGGAGATGCAGCTGCTCGACGACAGCTTGCCCGAAGAACAAGTGTTTATCGATCTCAATCTGCCAGGGATCGGGGAGGCGATTCTCAGGGCGGTACTGCAGTCGATCCGGCGCTTTTTGCTCGAAGTGTCTGACAGACCCGCCGCCCCGGTGGCTCGCCCCACGACCCATTCATCCGCCGCGGTGCAGCCGGTGGAGAATGTGCCATTTTGGCGACGTAAGTCGCGATAAGCGCACTGACGTTGTTGGATTCTGTCGTTTTTATCGTGAACCTCAGGGTTTGTCCAGGTTGCCGTTTTCTGCATATTCGCGCTCGATGGTTTTGACCTGGTAGCGCAGCCAGGCAACTGGCATCGGCTCATACCGGCGACACAGCAGCACAGAACACGGCGCGTGTTCGGCGACCCCGTCGTCTATCGTGCCAAAAAGCCGCGTGTCCAATGCCCACTCTTCGGACGCGCCCATAATAATCAGATTGCAAGGATGTCGGCGGGCCTCTTCCAACACCTTTTGCTGCACAGAGACAGCCTGCTCGACTTTTAAGTGGAAGTTCTCCGGCACTTCGTTGATGGCATCCTCCACGATTTCGGCCAATAACAGGGTCTGGTCTTCCAATTCTTCGCTCTCTTCATCATCGCTGGCTATAGGAAGCAGCCGCAGCGCCGTCACCTGAGCCTTGTCGGTCATCGCAATTTCATTGGCCAGGCGAATGGCCAGGCGCGAATGGATGCCCCCGCCTACCGGCACCAGGATGTGATTCACTTCGTCCAGCCCGCGATCCAGGAGTACGGCCACGTTGGTGCGCGCTTTTTGGAGCGCCACTTTCACCGGATTGCGTGCTATGTTCTTTGCATCTAGTACTCCCGGCCAACCAGCCAGCAACAGCCGCACGTTTTTGTGACTCTCAATTTCATCCAAGATGCCCTCGGCCACACTGTTAGCTGCCCGGACTTTGGAATAGATTGCGATGTTTTTCACCGTCATCTCGGTCGCAACCCGGGCAAGAAAGCTCTGTTGTTGCGGCTTGAGCTGGCGAGCCATTTGTTGCGCTGCCGCCAGCGGCATAGCGGGACCGGCCGCCAGCACGCTCATCATACACACGTAGGTGTCGTCGCTGGCCTCGGCGACAATCGCCGCCAGATTGACCAGGCTTTTTACGGTCTGCGGGTTGGCCGCTGCAATCAGAATCAAGTTTTGGTCCAGAGTGGCTGCCTCGGCGCGCTCTTTGAACCACCGTCCAATGACCGGACCGATGTAGTAGGCCACGCCGAGCACAGAGAGCAGTCCCGCGCCAAACAGCAGCGCGTGCTTTTCGGTGAAGGCGATAATGAGGAGGCCCGTGCCGGCGCCCATATACGCTGTGAGCGGGAAGAAGGGCGCTTTGAAGGGACGGGGTATATCCGGGAATTTCTTGCGCAGGCGGATCATCGCCAGACTGGCCCAGAACAACACAAACAGATACCCGGAGCTGGAAATATAGCTCAGAAAGTCCACCAGGCCGACGACGGTAATCAGCGCGCTGGCGACACCGACCAATATGATCGCCATATAGGGTGTCCGCAGGCTGCTCAGGCGTGATAAAATATTCGGCCACGCGCCATCGCGACTGAGGGTGAAGGCTTCGCGGGTCGCGCTCAACATAGATGTGTTGAGCGTGGTCAAAGTAGCAATCAGCCCACCCACCGCCATCAGTGGGATTCCCCAGCCGGGCATAAAGCGCACGACGGTATCGGTGAGCACGGTTTTAGAGCCGGCCAGTTGCGACCAGGGCACGGTCCCCAATGCGACCAGAACGATCAACATGTTGATAATCATCACTAAGGTCAGGCTGATCAAAATGCCCAACGGCAGCACACGTTCCGGGTTTTGCGCTTCCTCGGCGTCGTCGGCGATGACTTCAAAGCCCACGTAGGCAACGTAAATAAGAGCAATCGTGCGGAGGATTTTTGCGATATTTGTTGGAGCATCTGGATAGAGAAAAAATTGGCCATCGGGTATCAGGGTCGCCCACTTGAATCCGTTGGGGCTGAATAACCCTACCCCAATATAAACGCCAAAAATCGCCAGTAGCGCGACGCCCAACAAAACTTGGGCGTTGCCGACATTGCCTACTCCCAGAATGTTGAGCACCGAGAAAGCCGCGATGATGAGCAGGGCGACCGGTATAATGGACATGAAGGGGAACAGGACATGCAGCGAGTAGGCAAACCCCATGGCTGAGAGCCCCGCGTAGAAGGTGCTGGAAAGACAATCCATGGATCCCACCAGGAACGACAGGAGGCCGTTGCCGTAAGCCTCGCGCACGTAGGTCATCGCGCCGCCGGTTTCAGGGAAGGCAGTTGCCAGCTCGGCGTAGTTGACCGCAATGCTATAGGTCAACAAGCCGCCGATCAGCAGGGCCAACACCGTGGCCGGACCGGTGATCGCGGCAGCTTCGCCGGTCAACACAAAGATTTCTGCACCGATGGCGCCGGCAGTCCCTAACATGACGACCTGGGCCAGGCCCAGTTGGCGTTTCAATTTGCGCTTACTCATATTGGATGTCCCCTGAGATGGTCAAAAATGGAAAAGATAACTCGGAATTATACCACTTTTCACATCTCGTGCGCACCTTCTTTTATAGCTTCTCGCCGCAGTAGGGGCAGGCCACCCACTGTGGTTCGATGACTTGCCCGCAATGAAGACATGTCTGCGTGGAATGTGGGGAACGCGCTGTAGGGGGGCGGCTGAACTGCACCGCCGCGGTAATTAGTAGGCGATATGGCCTGAGGGGATGATGAGGATCAGCAGGATGATCAGCCCGGTACCTAGCGCATCCCAGATATTCGTCGGTTTGTTATCGCCACACCAGAGGCAAAATCATCCGTATCGCTTTCGTAAGCCTGGAATCCGGTGACGAGTGGCCCACGGTTCAGCGTAAAGAAAAGCAGCCCGACTACCGCCAGCCCTGTTGCCAGCAGTGCGTAGATCAGTAATTTGCGTTTTCTGTGCATCGCACATTCTTGTGTGAAGAGGGTCAGATACTTCTCATTATAGCACACTCCAACATATCGCGCTTGCTATCTTGGCGTCTCATCGTATAATGTGGACTGTATTGACGCCGCATCGGACTTGTGTGAATGAACCCTCTTTTGTCTTTCAATCCGAGTGTTTTGTGCATTCTGTGATCTCTCGAGGAGGATTGGATTATGCCCGGATTCGAGCTTGTTTCGAGTTTCAAACCCACTGGCGATCAGCCACAGGCGATTGCGCAGTTGGTGGACGGCCTCAACAAAGGCTACCGGCATCAGGTGCTCAAGGGCGCGACCGGCACAGGGAAGACTTACGCGATGGCACAGGTCATCGCGCAGACGCAGCGGCCCACGCTGGTACTGGCGCACAACAAGACGCTCGGCGCGCAGCTCTACTCGGAGTTCCGCGAGCTGTTCCCGCAGAACGCTGTCGAGTACTTTGTCTCGTACTACGACTACTACCAGCCCGAGGCTTACGTCCCGCAGCACGACCTCTACATCGAGAAAGATGCCGACATCAACGACGAGATCGACCGGCTGCGATTGGCGGCGACGGCGGCAGTGCTCACGCGGCGCGACGTCGTCGTCGTGGCCTCGGTCTCGGCGATCTACGCGCTCGGCAATCCGCAGGAGTGGGGGCGCGTCATTCTGCCGCTCAACGTGGGGCAGTCGATTCGCCGCGAAACGGTGATGCGCCACCTGGTCAGCATCTACTACACCCGCAACGACCTCGAATTCAAGCGCGGCACCTTCCGCGCGCGCGGCGACGTCCTCGAAATCCGCCCGGCGTATACCGAGACAGCCTTCCGCGTCTCTTTCTGGGGCGACGAGGTTGAGCGCATCACCGAGGTCAATCCGCTCACCGGCGAGGTGCTGGACTCGCCGCCGGAAGTGAAGATCTTCCCCGCGAAGCACTACGTCACGTCCGAGGAGCGCACGAAGCAGGCGATTGTTGATATCGAGAACGAACTGGAGGCGCGCCTGGAGGAGTTCAACGCGCAGGGCAAGCTGTTGGAAGCGCAGCGCATCGAGCAGCGCACGCGTTACGACCTGGAGATGATCCGCGAGATCGGCTACTGCTCCGGCATCGAAAACTACTCGCGTCACATGGACCAGCGCGCGCAGGGCGAGCCGCCGTGGACACTGCTCGACTACTTCCCCGCCGACTTTTTGCTCATTGCAGATGAGTCGCATATGTCGGTGCCGCAGGTGCGGGGGATGTTCTTTGGGGATCGCAACCGCAAGCAGACGTTGGTGGATTACGGCTTCCGCCTGCCGTCGGCGCTCGACAACCGCCCGCTCACCTTCGACGAGTTCAACGAACGGCTGAATCAGGTCATCTACACCACCGCCACCCCCGCCGACTATGAGTTGGCGCTGGCCGAGCAGGTGGTGGAACAGGTCATCCGCCCAACCGGTATTCTCGATCCTGAAATCGTTGTGCTGCCCACGAAGGGCCAGGTGGACGATCTCGTGGGCCGCATCCGCGAACGCGTGGCGCAGGGGCAGCGGGTGCTCGTCACCACGTTGACCAAGAAGATGTCCGAAGATCTCGCCGATTACCTGCGCGAACTCAACATCAAAGTGACCTACCTGCACAGCGAAGTGCAAACCATTGAGCGCGTCGAGATTCTGCGCGACCTGCGCCTGGGTCTGTACGACGTGCTCGTGGGTATCAATTTGTTGCGCGAGGGCCTCGACTTGCCGGAGGTGAGCCTCGTGGCGATCCTCGACGCGGACAAGCAGGGCTTCCTGCGCAGCGCCACCGCCCTCATCCAGACAATGGGCCGCGCTGCCCGCCACACCGAGGGCACCGTCATCATGTACGCCGATGTGATGACCGACGCGATGCGCGAGGCCATCGACGAGACGAATGCCCGTCGCGCCAAGCAGGAGGCGTATAATGAGGAACACGGTATCGTACCGCAAACGATCATCAAGGAGGTCCACGACCTCACCGAACGTGTTCGCATCGCCACCCAGAAAGAGGATGAGCGCGCGCTCAAGCCGGAGGAACTGGAACCCGCCACGCTGGAGAAGCTCATCCGCGAACTGGAGAAGGAGATGAAGACCGCCGCCGAGAACTGGGAGTTCGAGAAGGCCGCCGCCCTGCGCGATCAAATCTTCGAGATGCGCGGCATTTTGGAGACCAAGTCGCCGTTGTGGAAGAGGGACAGGAGTAAGGAGTAGGGAGTATGGGGTAAGTAGGGTGGTGTTTCGACCGTTGTCGGTTCTGGCAAAGTAGACGGTAGTCGATAGGATTTTGTTGAGCAGGCCCTGTCTACCGTCTGTCAGTCTGCCGCCAGAATGCCTCAACCCGTAACCCCGTCCGTCCCATAACCTCATTGGCGATGCGCTTGAGGACGTAGGGCGGCACGCGCTCCACGCCTGCGTCGGGCACGGGGTAGTCGGTGCTGTAGAGTTGCACGGCGGCGGGACGGAGTGCGTCCAGCGCCGCGATCCACGCTTCCAACGCTTCCCCTTTGCTATTGCTTACCTCGCCGTCGATCAGCACGCTTTGCACGATGAGGTTGGGCGTTGTTTTCAGACCCACGAGGATGCTGTCAAGCGTCACGCCGGCGGCCGGACGGTTGACCCACGCCAGCGTTGCCGGATCGCCGGCATCCAGCTTGAGGATGGGCAGGTCAAAGTCGAGCAGGCACGCCTGGATGTGCGGCAGGTGCGCGGTCGTCGCGTTGGAGAAGAGCGCCAGTTTCACGTTCGGCGCGAGCGCATCCCGCAGCCGCCGTGTCCCGGCGACGATGGCTGGGAAGTGCGGGTGCAGCGTCGGTTCGCCGTTGCCGGAGAAGGTGAGCGCATCCACGTGAGGGTAGCGTCGCAGGGCGGTTTCTATCGCGTGCAGGATGGCGTCTACAGCGGGGAAGGCCACGCCGGACGGCGTGAGGGTTTTCACCGTGGTGTAGCCGTAATGGCAGTAGACGCAGTCGAAGGAGCAGACCTTACAGTCGAACGGCAGCACGTTCACGCCAAGCGAGCGTCCCAGCCGCCGTGAGAACAGCGGGCCGTAGGTGAGGGTGGTTTCGAGAGGAAGGACTTTCATTATCTAGGCTCCGGCCGGATCACAATCCGGCGTTATTTGGATGTTCAGAGTGCTGGATTGTGATCCAGCACAAGCGTTGAATAACGCGCCTTGTCTTTAACGCTTTCGCCGGATCGCAATCCGGTGTCGGCTGAAGTCCTGGATTGTGATTCAGTACTGGCATTGAATACTATTCCTCGTCTTTCACGCTTCCGCCGGATCACAATCCGGCGGTTTTATTCTGTCAGTTCCCACGCATTTTGCACGGGAATCAGTCCGGGTTCTCCGGTCAGATAATACCGTGCGCTTGACCATGGGTAATCTGCTGCGGATTCAGCCAAGCTCCAATGTGGTTGCAGCGGGTTGGCATGCATATAGTCCAGTTTTTGCCGCAGAAAATCCGGTGTGAAGACGCTTTTTGGCAGATAGCTGTCCTCCCATACTTTGTACTGTTGCTTTTCTGGATGAGTCACCTTCGAGGCCAAGAACTCCAGGGCTTTCTGATTTTGTTCGACCTGGTATAGATGAATCAGAAGTCGTGCAGTGCTGGTCTTGTATGCGCGTACCCAATCTTTGGGCGGGCAAGTCTCAGGGCACTTTAGAATGACATGGATGTGATTGGGCATGATGACAAAGCCGTAAATCTGGACGTGGTTCATCAGTGAGACAAAGTACAGTGCATCGATCAGTATACGATAGACTTCTGGCCGCTGAAAGAGGCGCACTCGATCCACGGTGGTTGTGGTGATGAAGTACAGACAGTTTGGATCAAAGTCGGGTCGCCAACGGGTTGTCATGGTGTGCCTCCTTTTCATGTCTGCTTTCGCCGGATCATAATCCGGCGTGTCTCGGCGCTGATTGCTGGCGCAGAGTGCTGGATTATGATCCAGCACAAGCGGTGATCCAGCACAAGCGGTGAATGGCGCGCCTTGTCTATCGCGCTTTCGCCGGATCATAATCCGGCGTGTCTCGGCGTTGATTGCTAGTGCAGAGTGCTGGATTATGATCCAGCACAAGCGGTGATCCAGCACAAGCGTTGAATGACGCGCTCGCTGAGAGTGCTTGATATTGTACTATGTTTCGCCTGACAGACTACTTTTTATCTTGACATGATCCCCGAACGAGTAAAATTGTAGACGAAGATTGGATCCGAATCCCCAATCACGAATCACAAATCACGAATGAAAGCGAGGTTACGATGGACAACAATACGATTTACCTTCCGGTGGATGTACTCCACGCCTTTATGATCGACACGTTCAAGGCGCAGGGCGTGGTGGACGAGGACGCGCGAATTTGCGCGGACATTCTGATCACTTCTGACTTGCGTGGGATCGAATCGCACGGGGTGGGGCGGTTGAAGTATTACTATGACCGCATCCAGATGGGCGTGCAGTTCCCCGCGGCGCAGATGGAGATCGTCAAGGACGAGGGGGCGACGGCGCTCATTGATGCGCATCACGGGATGGGGCATCCCACGGCCTATCGCGCGATGAAGATGACCGTTCAAAAGGCGAAGCAGTACGGTGTGGGATCGGTGGTGGTGTATAACGCGACCCACTTCGGCATCGCGGGTTATTATCCGCTGATGGCCGCGCAGGAGGGGATGATGGGCCTGGCGGTGACAAACGCGCGTCCTTCGATCACGCCCACGTTCGGCGCGGAGCCGATGCTGGGCACGAACCCGATTGCCTTCGCCGCGCCTTCGGATATGGGCTACCCCTTCTGCTTCGACGGCGCCACGTCCATCTGCCAGCGCGGCAAGGTCGAGGTGGCGGACCGCGCCGGGAAGCCGATTCCTGAAGGGTGGGTGATTAGCTCCGAAGGTGAGATGCTGACGGACCCGACGCAAATCCTGGTCGATCTGGGCAAGGACAAGGCCGCATTGTTGCCGCTCGGCGGCGCTGGCGAGATGTTCGCGGGCTACAAAGGCTACAGCCTGGCGACGATGGTGGAAATCCTCTGTGCGTCGCTCTCCAACGGCGCGTTTCTGAAGGATTTGCTTGGCTTTGCACCGGATGGCTCGCGTCGCCCGTTTATGCTCGGCCACTTTTTCCTGGCGATTGACATTGCACACTTTATCCCCATAGAAATCTCCCGCAAGGTGACGGGTGACATTATGCGCGCGCTGCAGGCCGCCCACAAGGAACCGGGTCACGACCGCATCTACGTGGCGGGGGAAAAGGAGTTTGAGAAGGAGAAGGTCGTCCGCGCGCAGGGCGTCCCCGTCAACGCGAACCTGCGCAAGGAATTGCAGACGATGCGGGATGCGTTGGGCATCGGCGGGTATGAGGCGTATTTCTGATGCAGGAGTAGGGAGTACGGAGTATGAAGTAAGGGGCCATACCCCCTACTTCTTACTCCATACTCCAGGAGGAGCGTAGTCATGGCAAATCGTGAGAATCTGGTCTTTCTAGCCATCGATCTCGGCGCGGAGAGTGGGCGCGTGGTGGCGGGGATGTTCGATGGTGAGCGGGTGAGGCTCGAGGAAGTCTCCCGATTCTCCAACGGTCCTGTCGGCGTGATGGGGCATTTGCATTGGGACGTGTTGCGGCTGTGGAACGATATCAAGGCCGGACTGGCGAAGGCGGCGCAGCGATACGGTCGCCATATCGCCGGCATCGGATTGGATACGTGGGGTGTGGACTTCGGGCTGCTGGATGCGAACGACGAACTGCTCGGCAATCCCTACCACTACCGCGACAGCCGCACCGAGGGGATGATGGAGCGCGCCTTCGAGAGAGTCTCGCGTGAGGCGATCTTCGAGGCGACGGGCATCCAGTTTTTGCAGTTGAACACCCTCATTCAGCTTGTGGCGATGGTGGAAGCGCAGTCGCCTACATTGGACGTGGCGCAGACCCTGCTGATGATGCCCGACTTGCTCAACTTCTGGCTCACCGGGCGCAAGGCCAACGAGTTCAGCGATGCGACGACGAGCCAGTGTTACGATCCGCGCGCGGACACGTGGGCCTACGCGATGTTGGAAAAGCTTGGCATCCCCACACGCATCTTCCGTGACGGCGCTGGTGACCGCATCGTGCCGCCGGGGACGGTGTTGGGGACGCTGCTGCCGTCCGTGGCCGAGGAAGTTGGCCTGGGCGCGGTTCCCGTTATCGCGCCAGCGACGCACGACACCGGTTCCGCGGTCGCCGCCGTGCCGATGGATCCAGCGAACGCGATCTACCTCAGCTCGGGCACCTGGTCGCTGATGGGCGTGGAGTCGAAAGTCCCGATCATCAACGCGGAAATGCTGGCCTACAACTTCACGAACGAGGGTGGGGTGGATGGCACGTTCCGCGTGCTCACGAACATTATGGGGCTGTGGCTGGTGCAGGAATGTCGCCGCGAATGGCAGCGCACGGGCGAGGACTATGACTACGGCGAGATGGTGGAGATGGCCGCCGCCGCGCCAGCCTTCGGGTCGCTGATTTTTCCCGGCGACAGCCGTTTCTTCGCGCCGGGCGACATGTCGCTGCGCATCCAAGCGTTTTGCCGCGAAACCGGGCAAGCTGTCCCGGAGACGAAGGGTGCGGTGTTGCGCTGCGCGCTCGAAAGCCTGGCGCTGGAATATCGCCGGATGGCGGAGAGGCTGGATGCGCTCACTGGCAAGCGCCTAGGGACGATTCACATCATCGGCGGCGGCGCGAAGAATGAGTTGCTCGACCAGTTCGCGGCAGATGCGATCGGGCGAACAGTCGTCGCCGGGCCGGTGGAGGCGACCGCGCTTGGCAATGTGCTCGTGCAGGCGGTTGCGCTCGGTCACATCGACTCGATTGCCGCAGGCCGTGAAGTCGTCGCGCGCTCGTTCGAGCTGAAGACCTTCGCGCCGCGCGATACGGCGGCGTGGGATGCGGCGTACCGGCGGTATCTGCACCTGAGAGGATAACCCTCAACGGATTGAACGGATTCAACGGAAAACATCCGTAAAATTCCGTTGAATCCGTTGAGAAATGAGGATTAAGCTGATGAAAGTACTTTTTATCGGCGGTACGGGGATTATCAGCACGGAGGTCAGCAAGCTGGCGGTGGAGCGGGGAATTGAACTGTACTTGCTCAATCGCGGGCAGCACAAGGTAGAGATTGCAGGCGCGCACGTGATTATCGCCGACATCCACCAACCGGCGCAAGTCAGCGAGGCGTTGCGCGGAATGACCTTCGATGCTGTCGTGGATTGGGTGGCCTACACGCCCGATCACGTCGAACGCGACATCGAACTGTTCCGGGATAGCGCGCGGCAGTACATCTTCATCAGCTCGGCTTCGGCCTACCAGAAACCGCCCGCGCATCCGATCATCACCGAATCTACGCCGCTGCACAACCCCTACTGGACGTATTCGCAGAACAAAATTGCCTGCGAAGAACGCCTGCAGCGCGCCTACCGCGAGGAGAATTTCCCGATGGTCATCATGCGCCCGTCGCTCACCTATTCCTCGGTGTTCCCGGTGGCGATTGGGGGGTGGGGGTGTTACACGCTGGCGGACCGGTTGCTCAAAGGCCGCCCGATCATCATCCATGGGGACGGCAGTTCGCTGTGGACGGTGACACACGCGGCGGACTTCGCCAAGGGCTTCGTGGGACTGCTCGGCAATCCGCAGACGATTGGGCACGCTTTCCACATCACGTCGGATGAAGTGCTGACGTGGAATCAGATTTACGCGACGATTGCCGACGCGCTCGGCGTGGAGGCGAACGTCGTCCACATCCCCTCGGACTTTATCTACAAGATCAATCCACCGCTCGGCGCGGGCTTACTCGGCGACAAGACGTGGAGCATCATCTTCGACAACTCCAAAATCAAGACGTTCGTGCCGGGGTTCCAGGCGACGATCCCCTTCCGTGAGGGCATCCGCCGCACGCTGGCCTGGTTCGATGCGGACCCGAGTCGCAAATGGGTGGATGAGGCGGTGAACTGCGAGATGGATGAAATTATTGCCGCTTATCCGCCTTCTTAATCGTTCGTCGTTGCATTGGAAAATAGAGCTTTGCCAAGAATGCGGAAAACCGCATCTAAGGAATCACCACGCCCGAGGCGTCGGGTACAGCTAGCCGCTGCCGGAGTTCCCCATCCGCTTCCAGACAGTACAATCCGTGCGTAGCCTCCGGTTGCCAGTAATTCCAGTGCACCAGGCAGGGTGTGCTGTCCCAGACTGCCAGCCCTCCGACCTCGAAGCGATCCTCCAGTAGCCACGTCTCACTCGCGCCCGTCTCCAGCGCGGTGCGACTGAGGCCGCGCCAATCAATTTGCTGTGTTGTGTTCCAACCGGGGTTGTGATAGGCGTATAGCTCCCCCGTTACGATTTGCCCCCACAGCGGCGCTGCCAGCGGTAGTGTGAAGGTTTCCCACGTCTCCGGGTGCGCCGGGTCGAGAACCAATACGTCCGGGCGCAATGGTTCCGCCGAGCGGGCGCTCGCGGCATTGAGCAGATAGAAGCGCCCCGCGTGGGGCAGTATGGTCCAGACATCGGTATCCGGTCCCAATTGGACTTGCGCTATCACTTCCGCTTTGTGTGCATCCGCGATGATCGCAAGCGCGTAGCTGCGTTCCGGCTCCGGCCCTACGGTCATAGCTGTGATGACGACGTATTGCTCGTCTGCGCCGCTGCCTACCAGCAGTATAGGCGCATCCGGTTGCGCCAGGGGTAACATGGCGACCGGGCTGAAGTCGACCGCATCTAGCACTGCTACTGTACCTGCGAACCCGTCACCCGAACAGGCGACGAACACTCGCCCGGCGGCAAACGTGATCCCGGCTTCGGGGTTGGTGCAGGGATGCAGAGTGTGCGTTAGTGTCCCATCTGGCCGGTAGACTTGGACACGATCATCGTTATGGTTGAAATCGCCCCCAAAGCCGATCCACAGTGAACCGTTGGGCGCGCGGTTGAGATAGCGCACCCAGGATAATGGTAGAGCAGTACGTAGGGGATCGGTTGAAACGTCGCCGGCGATAGCGGACGCAGTCGTGGCCGCATTGAAGATGTACAGCGCGTTATTCTTGAAGCCCGCGCTAACATTGCTCCCGGCGAGTACATAAACAGGCCGGGCAGGCGGCGACTGAGTCGCCGGGTGACACCCGCTCATCCAGAGACTTACACAAAGTAGTCCTGCTTTTAGCAGGACTACCCGGTGAAAACTCAATGCCCTATGCGCGCGAACCGAACGCAGCATAAACACTAGTTCCAATCTTTGCTGTAATAGCTGATGTTGCCGCTTAACCCGACCTCATCAGGCGCGACGGCAGGAATGGATACGGCGGCAACCGCCCAGACACCCCACTTCGCAGCAATCCAAAGCTGATACTGCCAGGCGTTGCTGTCGATGTTGACGCCGGTGTGGGTGTGAATCTTCCAGGTGAGTTGTGAGCAGTACAGGCTATCATCGGTGCTTTTGTTGGGATAGAAGTAATTGTAGGGAGTGCTGCCATCGGTGCCGTAGTAGCCTTTGGCCCAGGTCAATGCAGATTGCACCTGGGCGACCGTGCGCTGGTTGCTGCGGCCTAACGCGATGTATTGCCCGCTCACTTGCCAGTTACTCAGCGGTTTGAGGCGCACACCATCGGCATTGGATTCGTAAACCAAGTTGCTGCCGTTGTAGTTGCCTGTGTGGGAATACGTCATCGCGTAGATGAAGGAAGTCCAGGGGAATTTGCCCGAGCGGACCAACATCACGTCGCCTGCCTGAAGGTTTCCCCAATTTACCGCCTGGATTGCGAAACCGCGATCTGATGCACGCTTCTCTTCTACCATAATCCCCTGCTGCACGTAGAGACGCTCCAACCCATTGAGAAAATCCACATAAGTCGGATCTTGTGCCATCTTGGCAGCGATCTCCTGGAGTTTAGTTTGGATGCGTTCCGCCTCTTCAGTTGAGCGGACATACTCCAATTGCTGATTGAGAAGAGCCGCCTCTTTTTGTAGTGCGTGGGTCTCGGCCTTGTAGGGGACGCGCGCGAGCAGATCTTGGATGGCGACTTCAGCGTTGCGCGCCGTCGCAAATTGCTTCACGGCCGACGCTAATGCATCTGGGACGCCGTCGCGGTCAAGATCGGTATGTAAATCCAGGGGAATAGGCGGTGCAGCAAGGAGAACGGTGGGGTTGATCAAGGTAACCAGCAATACAACGGCAAGCAGGAATACACCTAATTGACGAACTTTCATGGTTCCTCCTAATCGAATTATAGAATTTGGTCGAAAGAGGCGTCCGGTCTGTCTCACAGTTGAGCTTCACACCCTGTTATAACACCGACCTGATAAGATAGTTGCGTTAGGACCTGGTCGTGCAAATTTTTGCTCGGCAGGTTAGTAATTTGACATTACGTCAGCGCGTTGTATATTAGCGCGTTGGCTGGCCTTGCACTCGCCGGAAGCGGCGAAATCAATGAGGATAAATCGTGTGACAAAAAAAGTAACGATTTTGGACTATCCATCTATGCAAACTGGCCCTGTAAAGGGTCAGAGCATGAAGAGTTGGTTGAATTGGACGGGATGGGGAGAGCTTGCTAATATATTCATTTTCTTTTCGGTCTCAGGAGTTTTACACCTGGCGTATCCCGATCACATTGGTGTACTGACGTTTATTGGGACACTATCGGCAAATCTTCTCTTGTTGCAGGGTGGGGTGTATTGGCTATTGAAACGTCGCGGCTTCTTCTCCCGAGCTGTGCGCGCGAATCGCAGCATCCTTTGGTTACAGCGTCTATATGTGTTCAATGCGGTGATGCTATTGGTCTTTCCCGTATGGTTGATCGTGCGAGTGATTGGCTTTCGGCCGATTCAACCCTTCGATATCTTCGCTGGTCTGGGATACTATGTCCTCGCCGTGGGCGAATACATCCACTACTTTTTCTTTAAGATCAATATGCGACCAGATGAATTAAAACGCGCTATTCGAAAACGCCAACCTGTACCGGCGCGATTCAGGCGCGAATTATCCCGCATGAAATCCGTGCTATTTAGCGAAGATTGAAGATTGCGAATCAAGAAGTCGTTTTGGGGCAAGTCCGTCATCTTCAATATCATGTAGGGCATTGTGAAAGTATTCTTCGGGAACACAATTATGCAACCCCGAAATGGCTAGAGTAGGCGCCGGGATACTACTGTCCATTTTCTTGTACAGTGTAACCAACGCCTTAATCGCCGCGCGTAATTGCGCCTCGTTCAGGCGCGTATCGTCATATTCAACTTCTTGTAGATTCCCTGTTACCTTTTTCGCCGGTCTACGACGAGATAAGTAGGTTTCCATGTCTGTTCAGCAAAGGAGTTACTTGTCATGCGTTACGTATTGCGGTACCTGTTAAGTTTGTCGTTGGTTTTAGTCTTTCTGAGCGCCTGTGCTACCCCAACGCCGGAGGCGGGACTGCCCAATCCGGCCTCTGAGAACTGCATCAAGCAAGGCGGAACCCTCACGATCCAGAAACGCGGCGATGGCGGCGAATATGGGGTTTGTCTCTTCGAGGACAACCGGCAATGTGAGGAATGGGCTTTGCAGCGCGGTGACTGTCCGGTCGGCGGTGTCAAGATCACGGGCTACACCACCCAGGCCGCGCAATACTGCGCCATCACGGGCGGCGAGTATCAAATCATCGCCAATGGGAACACGGAGCAAGAAAAAGGGACCTGCACATTCAAGAATGGACGAGCGTGCGATGCCGGTGACTATTTCGCGGGAATATGCGACCCGAACGCTGCGCCCGAAGCCTCGTACAGCGATCCCTTCGCCTATTGCGCGGCGGTGGGGACGGTGGATGCGCCGGATGCGCGCTACGCCGGTGAAAAACTGCCGCAGTCTGTCCTGGACAGTATGGTCCGGGCCGGGGTTGTGATCGCCGATGCGCCGTTGGAATTCCAACAGCACGCCACGTGGCGCTGTATGGACGGGAACGTGTGGGTGTGCCATTTTGGGGCCAATATCCCCTGTCTGGACAAAGCGAACATCGATCAGACGCCGACCGCCGACATGAACAAATTCTGCGAAGAGAACCCTGCGGCTGACAACATCCCAGCGGCGGTAACGGGACACGCCACCGTCTATGAGTGGAAATGCTCTGCTGGAAAACCGGAGACCGTCAGGCAAGTGCTCAACACGGATGCGCAGGGGTATCCGGTCGAGTTCTGGTACGAGCTATCTCCTCAATAACATTGCGCTGGTCGACCAGCGCGACGCACTTAAGAAGTACGTCGCGCCCTGCTGTGCGTTCATTCGTAACCTACTTGGATGGGTGCAAAGCATAGCCCAATGCGTTGGCAGCTTTTCTGGAGTATGGAGTATGGAGTATGTCTTTTTACTCCCTACTCCTTACTTCCTACACCCTACACATCCGCTTTCTTCAGCCGCAAGCTGTTGGTGACGACGAACACGCTGCTGAACGCCATCGCGCCGGCGGCCAACATTGGATTGAGCAGGCCGAAGGCCGCCGCAGGGATGAGGATGACGTTGTAGAAGAACGCCCAGAACAGGTTTACCTTGATCGTACGCAGCGTCTTGCGCGAAAGTGCGACCGCCCGCACGACGCCGCGTAAATCGCCAGACATCAGCGTGACCGGCGCGGAGGCCATCGCTACGTCCGTTCCCGTGCCGATGGCGATGCCGACGTCAGCTTGCGCCAGGGCGGGGGCATCGTTCACGCCGTCGCCTACCATCGCCACGACTGCCGCTTTCCCGTTGACCTCCGCCGCCTGCAATTTCTTGATCTCGGCGACTTTGCCCTCCGGCAGCACGTCCGCCAGCACCGCATCGAGGCCCACTTGTTTGGCGATGGCTACTGCCGTCTTGCGGTTGTCGCCGGTGATCATTGCCACGTGCAGCCCCATCCGGCGCAGGTCCGCGATGGCTTCGATTGAGCCGTCTTTGAGTGTATCCGCCACGGCGATCACGCCGCGCACTTCGCCATCCACAGCGACGAGCATGGCTGTCTTTGCTTCCGCCTGCAACCGTTCCACTTCGGGCTGAAAGCCGTTGAGCGGATAACCGCGCGTTTCCATCATCCGCAGATTGCCCACGGCCACTGCGCGCCCGTCCACCTCGGCGGAGACGCCATGCCCGGCCTCTGCCTGGAAGCCCTCCGGTTCGGACAGGTGCAGCCCCCGCGTCGTCGCCTCCGCCCAAATCGCCTCACCGAGCGGGTGCTCCGAGCCTTTTTCCACCGAAGCCGCCAGGCGTAGTAACTCGTAATCGGCAATTGGTAACTGGGGATTGGGGATTGGGGATTCGCCGATTCGCCCATTCGCCGATTCATGATTCATGATTCTTGATTCTTGATTCGTTACAATGTCCGTCACTGCCGGCTGCCCCTTGGTGATCGTGCCGGTTTTGTCGAGGACGACGGTGGTGATACGTCCGGCACGTTCGAGGGCTTCGCCGTTCTTCAGCAGGACGCCCAACTCTGCGCCTTTCCCTGTTCCCACCATCACGGCGGTCGGCGTCGCCAGCCCCATCGCGCATGGACAGGCGATCACCAGCACGGCCACCATATTGATCAGCGCGCGGGTGAAGGCGTTGGTATCCGTATTGACCGGCAGCGCCGGCCCCAGGAAATACCAGCCCAGGAACGTCAGCGCCGCGATGCCGATCACGATAGGCACGAACACCGCCGAAATCTGATCCGCTAACTGCTGGATCGGCGCTTTGCTGCCCTGCGCCTCCTCCACCAGGCGAATGATCTGCGCCAGCGCGGTCTCCTTGCCTACCTTCGTCGCTTCGAACTTGAGCAGGCCCAGTTTGTTGAGCGTCGCGCCGATGACGGGATCGCCCGGTCCCTTAGTCACTGGTAATGATTCCCCGGTGAGCATCGATTCGTCCACCGACGAGCGCCCTTCGACGACCACGCCATCCACCGGGATTTTTTCGCCGGGCCGCACCAGCACCACGTCGCCCACGAGGACGGCTTCCACCGGGATAGCGATTTCGACGCCATCGCGCACGACCTGCGCCGTTTTCGCTTGCAGGCCCATCAGCTTCTTGATGGCCTCGGAGGCGCCGCCCTTGGCGCGTGCTTCCAGCAGTTTACCCAGGCGTACCAAAGTGATGATGACGGCGGACGTTTCCAGGTAGACGTGCCCGTCGAGCCGTCCGAAGACGATGGGGAGCGAGTAGGCGTAGGCCGCCGTCGTGCCGAGCGCGATCAGGACTTCCATATTGGCCGCGCCGTTGCGCAGCGCCTTGTATGCGCCCACGTAATACTGCGCTCCGACGTAGAATTGCACCGGTGTCGCAAAGGCTAACATCAGCCAATGTACCCACGGCGCGTGCGCCCACATCCCGAACAGCCCGAAATCCCGCGCCATCGAGAACACGAACAGCGGGACGGTGAAAATCAGACCGATGATGAGCATCCGCTTCTGGTGAGCGATTTCGGCGGCGCGTGCTTTGGCTTCCGCGTCGTCGGCGTCGCCGCCCAATTCCAGCGCCTCGAATCCGGCCTGCGTAACCACCTTGCGGATCTCGGCCTGGCTGACGATGGTGGGGACGTACCGCACGCGCGCCTTCTCGGTCGCCAACACGACCGTGGCCTCGAGCACGCCTTCGACCTGGAGCAGCGCCTTTTCGAGCCGCCGGGCGTCGTTGTCGTCGGACAGTCGCTTGATGAGCAGGTCCGCCTCTCCGGCAGCGACGCCGTAGCCCGCACGCTCCACCCGCCCGATGATCTCTGGCAGGAAGACCAGCGTGGGATCGAATTCCACCGTCGCGCGCTCCGAAGAGAGATTGACCACCGCGCCGGTCACGCCATCGACCTTCTTCAGGTTGCGTTCCACCGTCGCCACGCAGTTCGCGCAAGTCATCCCGGTGATGGGCAACGTTAAATGTTTGGTTTCAGTCATAGAAGCTCCTGGAAGGGGTGGGGATTGGTAATCAGGGATTAGGGATTAGGGATTGGGGACTGGTAATCGGTAGAAAACGACGAATCCTTACTCCTTACTCCCTACTTCCTATTTCACCAGATCACGCCACCGGATAATTGATATCGGCCAGCAGCGACTTGATCGCTTCCTCAGATGCCGGCGCTTCGAATTTTATGGTCGCCTGCTTGGTCTGCGCGTCCGCTTCGACGGACCACACGCCTCGCATGTCGCCTATCTCTGTCTTGATCGTGCGCACGCAGTGGTTGCACGAGATATTGGGAATCGTATACGTTACTGTTTGCATAGTAGCCTCCATTGATATTGGTGATTTGTGATGGGTAACCAGTTCCAAACCTTTTACGGATTGTACGTTTTGGACCTCTTCTTTCGTTCTGTGAAAGAGATATATAATATAAATTATACTATAATATTTTTTATTGTCAATGGTAGGATTATCGCATTCCACTAGTTTTGCCTTCGGATATGGCCTAAATCCCCTTTAGAAAAGCCGCATTAGCGGCCTTTATATCTACAGCGAGAGCGCCCTGGAATGCATTCAAGGGCGCTCGGATGTTTATGGTGTTTTGCTGTTTTGACGCGTTTACTTCTGCACCGGCTTGTGGCACAGCCACCAGTCGAGGCAGCCTTCCTTGCCTTTGCGCTCTTCCGCCACTTTGATATTACCGGGTGGCGGCACGATGACGTCGTCACCGAACAGGGCGTTGTTGGGCCAGTCGGCGGGCATCGCCACCTTCTGGGCGTCCGCAATCTGGAACGCCTTCATCATCCGCAAGAATTCGTTGAAGTTGCGACCCAGTTCCGCCGGGTAGTAGAGGATCGCGCGGATGATGCCCTTCGGGTCCACGAAGAAGACCGCGCGCACCGTGCTCGAACCGGCGCCCGGATGGACCAATCCCAACATCCCCGCCACCTTGCCGTGGTCGGCGATCAGGGGGAACTCGATCTTGGTGTGTAGGTTCTCATCGATCCACTCGATCCATTTGATGTGACTGTATAACTGATCGATGCTTAGCCCGATCAGCTCGGTGTTGAGTTCGCGGAACTGCGGGTAAAGCTGCTGGAATGCGTAGAACTCCGTGGTGCAGACCGGCGTGAAGTCCGCCGGGTGGCTGAAGAGGATGAACCACTTGCCTTTCATCGCCTCGGGCAGGTTCATCTCGCCGTGGGTGGTTTTCACCGTCATTTCTGGGAATTTGTCGCCAATCAAGGGCATGCTTGTGCTTTCCATCTGTGTTACCTCCATATTGTTTTAGGTTGAATTGAACTACAAGGCAAACGATTGTTTGCCACTAACACATTTACGTGTTGGCCTGGCAGTCCGGGCAAATACCGTAGAAGTCGAAACGGTGCCCGGTGATCTTATAGCCGGTCTGCGCTGCCAATTCCTCGGTCAGGTCGGGCGTAGCGATGTAGGGCGCGTCACTGATGCGATGGCAATGCGTGCAGATGACGTGGATGTGTGGGGTGGGGTCGCTGGCGTCGTAGTGTGTTTCGCCATCGCTAAAGCTGATTTCTATGACTTCGCCCATGTCTTTCAACAGGCTCAAAGTTTTGTAGACCGTCGCCAGGCTGGTGGTGGGGAAGTGCTTCACCAATCGCTCGTAGAGCTGCGCCGCGCTGAGATGTTCGTTGGTGTGGACGAGCATCTCCAGCAGGGCCAGCCGTTGCGGGGTGATACGGCAATCCCGTTCACGCAACTTTGCGACGAGTATTTCTAACCTGTTGCCCGTTTCGGTATCCATAGTTTTCTCTTATCTATAATAATTATCTATAAGTAATTATACTCTTAAAATAGCTTTTTGTCAAGAGGTAAAACAAAAATCGCGGCTCGATATGTCACATCGAGTCGCGATTGACGCCTGATTACCAATCCCTAATCCCTTTATGCCTTTCCTGCGACGTTCATCTCCTCCAGCAGGATATACGGCGCGTTGAAGTTGGTGTAAATCCACTCGCTTTCACGGCTGACGGCGGCGATATGTTGCAGCACATCATAGACGTTGCCCGCGATGGAGACGTCCTTGACACGCCCGACGATTTCGCCTTTCTCGATCTTGAAGCCCAGGGCGATGGGATTGGAAAACGCGCCGGAGAGCACGTTGCCCTGTCCCAGGCCGAGCACTTCTTCCACCAGCAACCCCTCGTCAATCCCGGCGATCATCTCGGCCAGCGGGGTTTCGCCGGGCGCGATAATGAGGTTGGTTGGGGCCGGGTTTGGTTGGTTGAACAGTCCACGCGAGCCGTTGCCGGTGGATTCGACGCCGGATTGGGCGGCGGTCTTGAGATCATAGAGGAAGCCATTGAGCACGCCCTCACCGATGAGGATGTTGCGGAGATGTGGCACGCCCTCGTCGTCGTAGGCCGCGCTGCCGAATTTGCCATCGAGGGTTCCGTCATCCACTAGCGTCAGCTTCGCGTCGAACAGCTTTTTGCCCACCTTGCCCGCCATCGGTGAGATGCCTTTGTAGACGTTCTTGCCGTTGATCCCTTCCATAAGCGGCAGTCCCAAAACTAACGCTCCGGTCGGCGAAAACAGCACCGGCATCCGGCCTGACGTGAGAGGGCTGATCTGTTGTGATTTCTGGAGCTTGTCTCCCAGCCGTCGGGCCGGGAGCATATAATTAGCCTCCCAAACAGTAGTACCTATCATGTCAGCCATAATAAGAATGTCGTCGCCTTTGACGCGATGCAGCTCAATCGAGAGAGAGAACGGCGAACGTTTGAAGGCCACGTCCGCGCCAGCGTGGTTGCGGATGGTCGCCTGATTGATGCCCCGATTGAGGGTGACATCAAGCAGTACATCCGAGTCGATCTCGCGCAGATAGGCGATGACCTCTAGCCCAATCTCGACCATGCGCGTCACCGGAAGATCGGCAATGGCCGCGTCAAAGGTGCGCACCTTCGGCCCAGGCTGGGGGCCAGGGAATGTGAGGGAGACTTTGTCGCCATAGGCTGTTGATTCCAACACGTTGCGAACGAGCTTGTCCGTCGCGGTCAGGTCGCTGGAGGCGGCAAAGCCGAGCTGCCCATTTTTGACAACCCGTACTGCGACGCCAGCGGTCTCCTCGACTTTGCTGGTCTTCAGCCGGCTTGCTTCAAACCCCACGGTAGTGGCTTCGTGGTTGAGGTAGACCACTTCCACCTGTTCGGTCTGAGGAATCAAATGCGTTAACACGTCCATGGTTACTCTCCTCCAATTACGACGTTCTGAATTCGCACGTGGGGCGCGCCGAAGGCAACAGGCAAGGGGAATTGACCGCCCTTGCCGCAGCCGCCGCCCTCTTGAATCCACTGGAAGTCATTCCCGATGGCGTCAATGTTCAGTAGGGTGGTGAATAGATTCCCGGCCAGGATCACGTCCTTGACCATTTCGGCGATCTGCCCGTCGCGGATCATATAGGCGTAGCCGGAACTGAACGAAAAACTTTCTAGATAGGTATTGCCGCCGTAGGCGTCGCAGGCGTAAATGCCCAGTTTGATGTCCTTGATCAAGTCCTCGAACGGCGTCGTTCCGTTCTCGATGGCCGTGTTGGTCATCCGCACAATCGGCGCGTGGCGGTAGGTGATGGCCCGCGCGTTGCCGGTAGGGCTTTCGCCCATTTTGGCTGCCGTCTCGCGGGAGTGTAGCCGCCCTACCAGGATGCCGTTTTTGATGAGGTCGTTGCGCCGGGTGGGTGTGCCTTCGTCGTCGTATTTATGCGTGCCACGCAGTCCGGGCGCCGCCCCATTATCGAAGACGTTGAGGATGTCCTGCCCGAATCGTCGCCCCAACACCATCATCTCGCGCGCTTTGGGGTTTTCGTAGATGAAGTCGGATTCGGAGAGGTGGCCGAACGCTTCGTGGATGAACACCCCGGCCAGCGTTGGATTGATGACCACCGGGTATTGCCCTCCGACCACCGTTTCCGCGCTCAACAATTCGACAGCGCGGCGGGCAGCCGTTTGCGCTAACGCCTCGCGGTTCTGAATGAAGTTGAAACCCTCCTGGGCGGCGCAACTTTCGATGCCTTGTTGGATATTGTCGCCATCGCGGGCGATGGCAACTGTGAAGAGGCTCACTTCCGGGCGCTCTTCTTCAATCCACGCGCCTTCGGAGTTGGCGAAGTGCACGCGGCTGAAGCTATCGCTGTAACCCACGACGGTATCCACGATCTTGTCGCTGTAACCGCGTACGATGGCATTGTAGCCTTCGAGCAGCGCCTTCTTTTCGGACAGCGAGATGCCCCGGAAATCGTGTTTCAACGTCACCGTGAGGTGATCGTCCGCCACTGGGATTGGCGCCAGTTCGATAGGCTCCTCGGCCTGGACGACTTTAGCGCACTGGTAGGCTTGCTCCACTTTGGCGATCAGGTCGTCGCGGTCGTTGAACGTGGCGACGCCCCAGCCGCCGTCCCTGCACAGGCAGCGCACGATGCCGCCCGCGTCGATGATGGCGCCAGCATTTTCCAGGTCGGCGCCGCGATACGAAACCGTGGTCACCTCCCGCTCCTCCAGACGGATCTCGGTGTAATCCGCTTTGCTGCTTTTCAGGGCAGCCTCTATCTTGTCTTTCATACAGCCTCCTTTCAGAATAAACCGCTAATTTCGCTAATCTACGCGAATCTTTGTTAAAAACAGCGAAGATTCGCGTGATTCGTGGTTAAAACTCTTTCTTTAACGCATTTCTTGTCCGCCGGTGACGTTGATGGCTTGGCCGGTCATGTAGCTGGCCTGATCGGACGCCAGGAAGACGACAACGTTGCACACATCCTCGTAGGTGCAGCCTCGCTTCATCGGCACCTGCTCAACATACTTCTGACGGACGGCTTCCTCGGTAATACCCTGGTTGCGCGCATACTGTTTGAACAGCGACTCCGTCCACAGCGGCGAATCGAGCAGGTTGCCGGGGCAGACGGCGTTGACGCGGATGCCTTCTTCGGCGAGTTCCAGCGCCAGGCTTTGCGTCAGGCCGATGCCGCCAAACTTCGAGGCGGCGTAGGCGGAGTTTTTGAAGCTGCCCTTCTTGCCGGACTTGGAGTTGATCTGGATGATAACCCCACTCTTGTGGGGCCTCATCACGCGGATGGCGTGCTTGGCGACGAGGAAGTAGCCGACGAGGTTGACGTTGATGACGGCCTGCCATTTGCGGGCGTCGAATTCATCAGCTGCGCCGGAGATGAGGATGCCGGCGTTGGAGACGAGGATGTCCAGCCGCCCGAACTCCGCAACGGTACGGTCGACCATGGCAGCGACCTGCGCCTCGTCAGTCACGTCCACTTGCACGGCGAGCGTGCGCTGCCCGGTCTGCGCGGCAATCTCGGCGGCAGTTGCTTCCGCGCCTTCTAGATTCAAGTCGGCGACGACGACGTGCGCACCCTCACGAGCGAGCTGCTCACACAGCGCCGCACCAAGTCCTTGCGCCCCACCGGTTATGATAGCAATTTTGTCTTGTAATAGTTTAGTCATCGTGATAGTGTTCCTTTGCGAAATCTGTTGTGGCGCAGTCATTCCTGCCATTTTTTCACAATCTTATTGTATTTTTTATGTATCTTATCAATAATCCGGGGGAGACAAACTCCCGCCGAAGGCACTTGCCGAAAATGCCAAATACAGGTACACTGCGCAACCTATGCTAGATGATCTCGATCTCACCGCAATTCACGACGAAAACG
>Ga0209723_1000310_pt1 | contig 94922 bp, 72 predicted proteins | sample BiotimSIPDNA_2_FD_185750 | JGI IMG/M metagenome (GOLD analysis project Ga0209723, IMG submission 185750) | Anaerobic biogas reactor microbial communites from Washington, USA - Biogas_R2 time_0 SIP DNA (SPAdes) (version 2) | ecosystem: Engineered > Bioreactor > Anaerobic > Unclassified | place... | reverse complement strand
TGCGGTACTATCGTCGGGCGGCATGATTTCGACTACCTTGTCTCGCGTGCTTCCGCGCTCAAGGTCCGCGTGAACTGCCAGAATCGGGGGTTCCGGCAGTGTGCCAGCCCTCGCTGGGATTCACAACATGCCCCAAACGCGGCCGAGATTCGGCGCCCATCATTGCTGTAAGTCCAAGCTGCCACGGATCAAAAGCACCGTTCGACTATTTTGACCGGACGGGGTTAGGTGGCCGGATCCCTTGAACTCTGAGGCCGGGCCGAAGATATTGGCAGAATCGTCCGCCCGTTGACCAACTCCCGACCCCACAGTTGGCTATGGTCAACCGGCCTTCGAGACCGGCTCACCCGCTGCGCCGCCTTCGGCTCAGACCCAGCCGAGCACGATGGCCAGAATGATCTGCAGCACGCACAGCGGCAGCAGGAGCTTGAGGCTCTTCTGGACGGTGGAGCCCCGGGCGGCGTTTCCCATCGCCTTGGGCATGATGACGGAGCCGAGCAGGCCGATCGCGAACACGACTCCGAACACGCTGCCGCGGACCTCCTTGGGGAACTTGGCGAAGGTGACGCCCAGAGTCGTTGGGAAGGAGAGCCCGAAAATGAACCCGGCCATGGCCGCCAGGTAGATCACCTGGGTGGGACTGCCGGTTCGGATCATGGCAAAGATGACGATCCCAGAGGCCAGTCCTGCGGCGGAAACGAACCAGACGCCATAGTCGGTGATGAACGGAACGTTGCTGGCGAGGAGCCGGCTCAGCATCATCCCGGCGGCGAACCAGACGAGCAGACGCAGGGCCGATGCGTCGACCGCGTCGACCTCGCGCTCCGGATTGGCTTGTGTCATCACCTCTTTGCCGAACGTGGGTAGCCAGCTCTTCAGGGTCGTATCGAGGCTGAAGCAGCAGAAAAGAACCAGGCCGCCGACCCACAGGGCGGGCTCGCCAAGGAGGCCCACGGCGGCAGAGAAGGCAAAGGCGGCGTTGCTTTTCGGATAGGTTGCCAGCACGGCCGCCGCCACGGGGAGCAGGACCGCGATTGCCAGCAGGGAGAGGGTTCGCTCGTAGGTCGTCTTGCGGAAGAGGAAGCTCACCGTCAAGGGCGTGAGCATGATGCCGGCGCCGAAAAAGACGTTGGTCAGGTTGCTGGCGGCCGCCGGATTATTGCCGCCGAAGAAGACGAGCGTGGCCAGCGTGTTTCCCGACGCGTTGAGCGCCATGGCCCCGGCGCCCAGCAGAACACAAGTCCCAAGGACCACGGGGAAAGTCTTGGCGTAGGCGAGCAGAAACAGGCACACGGAGGTCATGGCGAAGCCGAACACGGCCACCGGCATGTAGCCCACGCTGTCGAGCACCACGCCCATGACCAGCGACAGGACCAGGCAGGAGCCCATGAACAGGGAGATGAGGGTGCCGAACTGCCCCTTGTCGATCCCCAGCCGCGGCATCAGCTTCACGCTGATGGCTCCCCAGAGCGAGAAGCACAACCCCAAACCCATCACGCATAGCGGGGCGACGACTTGGACCATGATTGAAACTCCTTGTCCGGGTGGCAGCGTTCTGTCTCCTCCACGAATCACGCAAGGCCATCTATAGTGCGGCGGCGACGACCTCGACAAGATCGCGTAACTTCAGCTTCGTGTGGTTGCCCTTCTGCAACAACTCCAGAGTCGTGGGGCAGGCGGTAATCAGGACGTCGGCGCCGGTCTTGGCGGCCTCCTCCAACACGCGTGCGGCCATTCTGCCACTCAGTTCCGGATGAAGCAAGTGAAACACGCCGCCGGGTTCGCCGCAGGAGTAGGCCAGCTCCCGCGCCCACACCATTTCTCCCAAGGTCAGGCCGGCAAACGCACCGAGGATCCTCCGCGGCTCGTCATAAACGGCATGGGTGCGGCCCAGATAGGTGCCGTCCAAGAAGGTGGCGATGGCGGCAGGCTGCTTGCGTGGAACGACGGCGCCCTGCTCGATCAGACGATCGACGTACTGGGCGGCGTGCAGGACTTCGACGCCGGCCAGGTCGATTCCCATAGCCGGATAGTCCGTCTTGAACGCGTCGAAGGCGCTGGGGCAGGTTGTCACTAGCAGTTTGGGCCGTACGCCCCGGATTTCGGCCGCAAGCTGTTCGGCCATCGTCCGGGCTTCGTCCCGATAACCGAGCAGCGACAGGGGCTTGCCCGTCGAGCGCTCGTTGGGCAAGAGGGTGAAATCCGCATTCGCTGCGCCGAGGATCTTCAGCATTGCAGTAGCGATCTGCGGCTGCCGGTAGGCCGTATCGCATCCCACGTAGTAGACGACCTCGGCCTGCCCACGGAACAGGTCCGGGCCGCCGAGCGCCTGGAATCGTTCTTCGGCCGGAAGCCCGAAAGGGTTGCCGGTCTGGAGCAGGTGATCTTTGATCCGGCGAACCGCGACGGGTTCCTTGCCCTGAGCGACTATGTCGGCGCGTGCCGCCAGGATGGCGTCCGGCGGACGGCAGTCGGCCTTGCACCAGGTCTCGCACAGGCCGCACAGGCAGCAGCGGTATAGCGCGTCGACCAGGTCGGGGCTGTAGTCGGCGTGGCCCTTGAGAACCTTGAACAGGATCAAGCCCTTGCCGCGGGGAATGTCCGACTCGCGGCCGCCGATCACGCCGACCGTACAGACGTGGCGGCACATGAAACAGAAGCGGCAGGCTTCAATGGTGGATGTATGTTCTGAAATCAGCATCGTTCGAGTCTCGTGAATTCAACGAAAGGTTTTGGTGGCCTTAACAAGACGAGCGAGTCTCTCATGGCCATTCGTGAAGAGAATCAGTGGCTTCGCTAGCGGCTCTGAAATCCCATCTTGCCGGGATTCATGATGTTATTGGGGTCGATCGCGCGCTTGATGTTCTCCAGGACGGTGTAAGCCGGGCCATAGAGCTCCCGCATCAGGCGGCCGAGTTTGAGGCCGATGCCGTGGTGTTCGTTCAGCAAACCGCCCTGCTGCATGGCGGCCCGCAGGCAGGCGTCCCAGACGCGATTGTAGAGCTGGGCCGCTTCGTGGGCGTCCTGGGGCGGATCGTCGATGATGAACCGAGCGTAGAGCATGCAGCCCCATTCGTACCAGTGCGAGAAATGGCCGATGTAGCGGGCCATGGGGAACTGTTCTTCGACGACCTGTTTCATGGCGCGGTACACGTTCTCGATGTTGGCAAACGTGGCCACGGTGTCGAGCGTGCCGAAGGCCTGGGGCAGGTGGAACATGTGGTTGGGAAAGAAGAAATCGTAGCGATGGTCCCACCAGTCCTGGCCCAGGTCGGGGCCCAGGTCTTCGTGGGGAAAGGACCGGCAGATGGCCAGAGCCTTGGAGAGTTCCAGATCGACCAGGTCGCGGTCGCCGTCGAAACCGAAGACGAGGTAGGCACCTTCCTTGTCGATTCCCAACACGCGGCGGATCAGGCGGCGAGTCTCGGCCTCGTCGTACAAGCGAATGACGGACGGCCGCAGGCGGCGGACCATCAGTTGGCGGCCCGCCTCCAACCCGGTGTGCAGGTCGGGAAAGACGAAGGCATGGAAACGGCGGACCTCGGGGAGCGGATGGATCTTGAGCGTGGCCTTGGTCATCACGCCGAAGGTCCCCTCGGAGCCGAGAAACAGTTGGCTCAGGTCCGGGCCGGAGGCGTGCCGGGGAACGGGCAGGGTGTTGATGATGGTGCCGTCGGCAAGCACCGCCTCCAGGGCCATGACCATGTCTTCGATCTTGCCGTACTTGGTGGAGAGGACGCCGGTGCCGCGATGGGCGAGGAACCCGCCCAGCGTGGCGCAGCCGATCGAGGCGGGCTCGTGCATCGTGCCGAAGCCTTCCCGCTCCAATTCCCATTCCAGGTGCTGCATGATGATCCCGGTCTCGGCGGTGACCGTGAGCGAAGTCTTGTCGATTTCGAGGATGCGGTTGAGTTTCTTGGTGTCGAGCACGATGCCGCCGTGGATCGGCAGGGCGCCGCCCTGCGAGCCGGAGCCGCCGCCCCAGGTGGTCAGCGGGATTTTGTAGTTGGCGGCAATCCGGCAGATCTGCGAGACTTCTTCGGCGGTGCGCGGATGCACCACGACGTCGGGCTCGGGGCTGGGGCGGCCGCGGTCGATCCACAGTTCGGGAATCCAATAGTAGTCGCAGGAATAGGCGATCTTGTCGGCCTGGCTCGTCGACACGTTCTCGGGGCCCACGACGTCGGCCAGTTCGGTATAGAGGAATTCGTTCAGGTAACTATCGGTCGGCACTCGCATCAGTCGACGCTCCGGGAAGAAGTGATTGCGAAGCGGCTTCGTCGCGAAGACGCCGCATACGTTGGTAGAATTGGTAGTGAGTCATGATCTCCAGTCGCGGGGCGGCGTACTCGAGGAACCGCTGCGTCCAGGCCAGCGGCTCGTCGCAGAGGACGCTCGTCCAATCGTGCTGGCAGTGCGACCAGCACAGGCCGGCCGCCGCCACGCGATCGACCTGCTCCTTGAGGTGGTCGTGGTAGGCGGCCCAGTTGTGCCAGCCGTGCTCGCGGCGCCACTGGGCGTCGATCCAGCCCTGCATGGGAGTCTCCAGCAGATCGGGGAATCCCTGGCGAGCGTACCAGAACGGCTGCACGTCCCAGTCGGCCGGGAAGTAGTCGTGGCAGTTCCGCCCGCAGGAGCGGACGTAGGACATGCCGTGGCGGGCGATGATTTCGAGCACGTCGGGCCGGTCGGCCAGCCCGCGGTAGTAAGAATAGGGCGCCGTGACGCCCCGGCAGTGCACGCCCAGATGGCGCCGGAGCAGTTCGACCGGCCGGGCCAGTTGTTCCTCGATGCGATCGAAGGGCAGGCCGGGCAGATAGACGTTGTCGGGGCTTTCCTCGACCACGGTTTTGAGCGGGTAATGCTCGTAGGTGTGCTGGGCGATCTCGAACAGGCCCGACGCGAGGCAGGCCTCCAGTTGCGGCCGGAGCCGCTCGATATTGCAGCCGACAACAAACAGCGTGGCGGGTACGCCCAACTCGCGATGGACCCGCAGGGCCGCATCGAGAAACGTCTCGGCCGTGTCATGGGGCAGCGGCCGGCCGACCCATTTCTCGCCGGGCACGCGGCCCGGGATTCGCTCCACGTCATATCCGATCAGCAGGGTACCGTTCATCTCAGGCCTGTTCCTCGAGCGAGATTCGATCGCCCGTATAGAGGATCGTACTATGGGGGTGATCCAACAAGTAACTGGCCGGCAACTCGGGCGTGGGCCGGCCGTGCCGCATGCGGCGAAGCGGTTCTTCCTGTTCGGGGAAGCAAGCCAGAAGCAGGATCTCCCGGGCGGCGAGGATCGGCTTCATTCCCAGGGTGACGGCCTGCCGCGGTACCCGGGAGCGATCGCCGCCGGCCGTCAGCCGGGCGTTGGTGTCGATCGTCAACTCGGTCAGGTCGATGACGCGGGTGGGCAGGGCGGCGAAGGCATCGGCTGCGATCTTGGTTTCCGGCATGGGCTCATTGAAGGCGATGTGGCCGTTAAAACCGATACCCAGTAGTTGCACGTCGAGCCCTCCCAGCCGCTCGATCAGGTCGTCGGTCTCGGCCGGGCACGCGGGGTCGGGGAAGTGGACGTGGTCGGGTTGCAGGCCCAACTGCGGGTCGAGTCGGCTGAAGAAGTTCTGCTCCATGTAGGCGCGGTAACTCAGGGGATGGTCGGCGGGCACCGGTCGCCCGTCGGCGCCGACGTACTCGTCGAGGTTGAAGGTATGGAGCTGCGCGAGGCTCGCGGCGCAGCGGTTGAGCAGCTCGGCCAATCGCTGGTAGAGGACGAGCATGGTGTTGCCGGTGGCCAGTCCCAGGAGCACGGGCCGGCCCTGGCGGAGCCTCGGCTCGAGTGCAGCGGCGATGCGAGCGGCGCCGGCGGCGCTCATCGCTTCGTAGTCGTCGACGCGGGTCCATTGCAGCGGCATCGGTTCGTTTTCCTTATCCCCTGAACAACAGGGCGAACGCCAACACACAGAGCGTTAGCAGCACGCACGGCACGAGGAAGATAGGCCGCCAGAGGAACTTGTCGTCGCGGCGGAAGTAGTCCATCACGGCGCCGGTCAACTGTGTTCCCACAAACAGGCCAAGTCCCGAAGTCACCGCGAGGTACAGGCCCTGGGCCGAGCCGCGGATGTCGGTCGGGGCTGCGGCGTTGATGTAGATGAAGGCGGCGTCGAAGAAGAAGGCAAAGGCCAGGCCGTGCAGCATCATCGATCCGATCACCAGGCCGCGAGGCTTCATGCAGGCGTAGAGCAGGAACATGAGCAGCCAGAATCCCACTCCCATGGGTATGATCCATTGATACCCCAGCGGCTTGAAGATGGGCGGCAGGATGACCGCCATGGCGACGACCTGCGCGATCTGTGCGATGCTCATGGCCGCCGGGATAGCCGTGTTGGAGGTGCCGATGTCTTCGAGGAATCGCGAGGTGCCCAGGAAGTAGAATTGCAGTTGCGTGCTGACGACGAAGGAGATCACCATGAAGATGAGGAAGTTCGGATCGCTGAAGAGCGAGATCGCCTTGACGAAGGCCAGCGCCCCGGCGCCGGTGTGTGCGGGGGGCGTGTGCGGGAGTGTGAAGCAGTAGAGCCCCATGACGAAGGAGCAGACCGCCGCCAGGACCAGGCTGTCGGCGCTCTTCACCTGGAGCTTGCCTGAGCGGCGCCAGAGACTGAGCACCCAGCCGATCAGCACCCAGGACACGGCTCCCCACATGCGGACCCGGAAGTAGTTGACCTCGGGATTCGGCATATGGGCGAAGGTGAGCGAGTTGACCATGGCCAATGTCGGGGCAAAACAGAGGCAGTGGCCAAGCATCAGCAGGAACAGGGGTGTGAACCGCGTGGCCCGGGACGCCGCCAGCAGGAATACGCCGCCCAGCAGGTGGGCCGCGGCCATGTAGAATTCGGTCGGGCACCATCGGTCGACGATCTGGCCGGCCGCCATGGGCGCCACAACGCACGCCAGGGGCAGCGTCGCGTAAATCCAGCCCAGTTGCTTCCCGCTCATCTTCAGCGGGCCGAGAATGCGAGAAGCCAGAACGGGCGCCCATGCGCCCCAGACGGTGAACTCCAGGAACTTCATGCCGCTCAGGCTCAGGTACAGATCCCAGCTCATTTCATCGCCCATCAGAATTCCCCCCGTTCCAGACGGCGGCCGGCCTCGGCGAGCCGCTCGACGGCCAGTTGAACGTCGCCCAGCCGGTCGTCGCCCGCCTCGCGTTCGACGGCCAGCGCGCCGGCAAATCCTACTTCCTGCAATGCCTTCAGAAACGCTTCACCGCCCACTTCGCCGTCGCCCCACGGCACCTCGGTCCCCCAGGTGCCCGGCTGCTGAGTGCGACGCGCATCCTTGACGTGAACGTGCTTGATCCACGGCCCGAGCACACGCACGGCGGCCACCGGGTCGCCCTTGCCGTACAGGATCATGTTCGCCGGATCGAAATTGACGCCCAGGGCGGGGTGGTTCAGCTCCTCCAGCAGCACTCTCAAGCAGTCGGCCGTCTCCTGGCCGGTCTCCAGCAGCAAAACGAGGCCTCGCCCGCCGGCCTCATCGGCCAGCCACCGCAGGCGATCGTGGATCTTCTCCACGTGCGCCGTCTCGTCGCTTTCCAGGAACCCCGCATGCAAACTGAGGTAGCGGACGCCGAACCGGGCCGTTATCTCCGCGGCCTCAACGACCATCCGGCGATTCTCCGGCCAATACTCGTCGGGCACAATTCCGCCGGTGGCGCGGATGCTCTCCAGCGTCGAGTAATCTTCCTGCGGAAAGCCGATCGTCGTGGCCGTGATCGTCCAGGCCTGCCGGCGGACGGCGGCCAGGTAATCGTCGCCGTCTTCGCGGAGCGCCGGCTTCAGGGCGAGATTCACGTGATCGATTCCCAGTCGGCCCGTGGCGTCGGCCACTCCCGCCACGTCGGTGCGGAGCGACCAACTGCACACGGCCAGCGGCCAGGCGTTACACAGCATGGGAGGACTCCTCTTCGGCGTTCGGGCCGCCGATCGTCACCGGACGGCCGGTGTGTGCCGACTCGCGTTCCGCCTCGATGATCCGCAACGAGAGCAGGGCCTCTTGCGGAGTGACGACGTCGGGCACGTCCTCGCCGCGGATCCGCCGGGCGAAATGTTCGATTTGCCGCGCGTAGCCGTCGCCCGGCTCGCAGGGGGGCACGATCATCTCGCCCGCGGCCGTCGAGAGCCGGAGCTTGGGGTCGCGATGGAAGTCGAAGTCGAGGGTGGCGCTCTCCAGCGCGATGTGGAACCGCATCTGGAAGCCGAAGGGAGGCATCATCGCCCAGCCCCCCTCGGCAAGCACCAGCTTGTCGTCGTCGTAACCGTAGCGGGTCACGATGTGCGCCAGTCCGCCGGCGGGCACCGACGCACCGTGGCTGCACACGTTTTGAGGCACTCCGAACAGGTACTGCACGAAATCCGTGTCGTGAATGTGCAGGTCCAGCGCCATGCCGCCGCTCCGTTCCGCGTCGACGTACCAAGTCTGCTGCCTGCGGGCTGCGGTGGCCGCCAGACGCTGGAACGTGGCAGCGATCACCCGGCCGTGGACGCCGCTATCGACGATCTCTTTGGCCTTGGCGTACTCGGGCCAGAACCGGATGCAATGGCCGATCTGCAGCACTTTTCCGCTCCGCTGAGCGGCCTCGATCATTCGCGTGCCGTCCGCCAAGTTCAAGGCCATGGGCTTTTCGCACAGGACGTGCAGCCCGGCGTCGAGGGCCGCGATCGTGGCTGCCGGATGCAAGTGGGTGGGTATGGTGATCGACAGGGCGTCGAGCGGTTCCTGCCGGAGCATTTCCTCGAAATCGCCGTAGACCTTCACGCCCGCCAGGTCGACGTCGCCCTCGGCTCCGGCGATGTTGCCGCGGTTCCTGGCCGACTCGTCCAGCGCGTGCGGATCCGCATCGCAGACGGCCGTCACCGTGGCTCCCGCCAGGGACCGCCAGCAGCGATAGTGCATGCGGCCCATGAAGCCGAATCCGAGAATTGCTACCTTGAGCACGTTCGTGTTCCCTTCCTCCGCGGGCTCTTCCTCACGCTTCGATCGTATACGGTTTCCGCTGCTGGCGATGAACGTAAATCGAGTTCTGTGCCTCGGCGTCGCCGACAACTCGTTCCTTCTCCGGATCCCAACGGACGGCCCGGTTCAGGTGCATCGATACGTTTCCCAAATGGCAGGCCGTGATGACACGGTGTGCCGTGTCGACTGTGCTGATCGGCTGCTTGCGGCTCTGAACGCACTCGAAGAAGTTGCCCATGTGGTCGTTGCTCTCGTAGAGCCGGACGGCGTCGGCGGGCAGAGGGTTTTCCGGAAGCTCTTCCACCGCCTTGCCGTAGGCCTTGCCGCGATTGGCAAACAGCCGTCCCTTGTCGCCGATGAACATGACGCCGTCCCGCTGTTCCGTCCGCCACGCTTCGGGCATGCCGGCGAAGAGTTCGGCGTCTTCCTCCACGGTCATGTCGCCGTCGGCCATGCTCTTCAGATACTTCCCGTCGCGGACGACCAGGAAGTACACGTCGATGTCGCCGGGGAACTTCATTCTCGCGGTGAACCGGTCGGAATTGTCGTAGGCGTCGGGCTTGCCGTGGTTGGGGTAGAAACCTTTGGCCTCGACCTCCAACGGGCCGCTGTCTTCGAGGCCCATGCCCCAGAAGGCGATATCCATGTGGTGCTGGCCCCAATCGGTGATCTTCCCTCCGCCATACTCCGACCAGAACCGGAAGCTGAAATGGGTTCGTTCGCGGCAGTAGGGCCGTTCGGGCGCCTGGCCCTGGTAGAAGTCCCAGTCGAGCTTCGGGGGGACCGGCTGGGTGGCGAAGGGGCCGCCCTTGTACGAATAGAAGGGCAACAGCACGGCCACTTGGCGCAGCTTGCCGATGCGGCCGTTGCGGACCAGTTCGCAGGCGGTGCGGAAGTGGGGTGCACTCCGCTGCTGCGTGCCGACTTGCACAATCCGCCCCGTTTCGCGGACGACTTGCCGCAGAATCTTCCCTTCTTCGATGGTGAGGGTGAGCGGCTTTTCCGTGTAGATGTCCTTACCGGCCCGGCAGGCCGCGACGTTGACGGCCGTGTGCCAATGGTCGGGGGTGCCGTTGATGATCACGTCGATATCGGGGCGGGTTTCGAGCAGCTTGCGATAGTCCTGGAAGACGGCCGCCTTGCCCCCCAGCGCCTCCCTCGCCTGCTCGGCACGTTCCAGGTCCGCGTCGCAGACGGCGACGATGTCGCCGAAACGGCTGGCCAACTTGGTATCGTACAGGCCACGTCCGCCGACACCGATCGCCGCAACCAGGGGACGATCGTTCTTGGCCTCGAAGGAGGCAGCCGGTGCTTCGGCGCCGGCGACCCAGTAGGGGGCGAGACAGCCCAGGCCGGCGGCAGCCGATGCGGATTTGACGAACCGGCGGCGGGATACGCTGTGAGACATGGATCGGTCCTTTCAGTCAGGTTTAGCGAGCAGGCCGGCCAGTTCGGCGTAGGTGCCGGCGAGGCCGTCGTGGATCCGGCAGTAGAGGGGAAACAGCCTGGCGTAGAGCCGGACCGCGTCGGGCTGGGGCTGGACGGTGTCGCGGACGCGAATGCACTGCCGGGCGGCGTCGACCGTGTCGGCAAACAGGCCCACGCCCACGCCGGCCAGCAGGGCCGCGCCGAAGCTGGCGTCGCAGCCGGCCGGGCGTACGATGGGCCGGTCGAACACGTCGCTGATGATCTGCGTCCACAGATCGCTCTTGGCGCCGCCGCCGATGAGCCGGATCTCATCGACCGGCAACTGCATCTCGGCGATCGTGCGGTAGCAGTCCCGCAGCGAGTAGGCCACGCCTTCGAGCAGCGCACGGACGAAGTGCGGCTTGCCGTGCCGCATGGTGGCCCCCACGAAGCTGCCTCGCAGGTTGGCGTCCCAGTAGGGGCTTCGCTCGCCCAGCAGGTAAGGATGAAAAAACAGTCCTTCGGCACCCGGCGGCACTTGCCGGGCTGCCTCGTGCAGTTGATCGTAGACGCTGCGGCCTGCGGCGGCCGCCTGCTCCACTTCGTGGAGGCAGAAGACGTCGCGGAACCAGCGTTCGGCCGAGGCGGCCGTATTGGTGGCCGACACCGTGTACCACAATCCGGGAATCACGTGGGAGTAGGTGAGCGTCCGGGGGTGCGGATGGGCCTCGGCCGTCATCACGTTCACGTTGCCCGCCGTGGCCAGCTTGATGACCATCTGGCCTGGCCGGATCGCGCCGGCCGCATAGTCTTCGACGGCCGAATCGGTGCAGCCGGCGATCACCGGCGTGCCCCTGATCAGGCCGGTTTCGGCCGCCGCGGCGGCCGTGACGGCGCCGACGACCTCGGTGGGCTCGACCAAGGGGGGCAAGATGTTCACGGGGATTCCGGCCAGCCGGCAGAGTTCTTCGGACCAGCGGCGTCCGGCCATGTCGTAGAGCAGGCTCCCCTGGGCTTCGATATGGTCGGTTTCCCAGGTGCCCGTCAACCGGTATCGAACGTAGTCCTTGGTAAAGAGGACGCGTTCCGTGCGCTGCAGCGGCTCCGGATCGTGCTCGCCGATCCAGACCAGTTGCGGCAACGTCCAGGTGGGCGTCGGTTTCTGATAGCCGATACGAAAGATCTCCGCGCCGGCTTCCGCCTCCAGTCGAGCCGCCTGCGCCGCGCTCCGCTGATCGGTCCACATGATGGTCGGACGCAGGGGGCGGAAGTCGCCGTCGGCCAGGACGGCGTTGTGGGCGGAACCGTCGAGGCTCAAGGCGGCGATCTGCTCGGGCCGGCATTTGCCCCGTGCCAGCATGGCACGCAGCAGCGCCGACGCCACCCGATACCAGTCGTCCGGGTCCTGCTGCGACCAGCCGGGATGCGGATGGAGGTTGCAGTACTCGCCGAACGCCGTGTCGACGATGTTGCCGCGGCAGTCAATCAGGGTGATCTTGCAGCCGCTGGTGCCGATGTCGATGCCCAGGAGCAGTTCGTTCATGTCAACCTTCCGCCACCCAGCGATGATCCGGATCGGGCCGGGAGAGGAACCGGCGATCCTTGCCGGCCATGATCCACAGGTAGTACATCGAGTAGCCCGGAGCCGTGGCCACGGGATGATAGCCCTCGGGGATCAGCACCGTGTGGTGATCCTGGACCGTGTACGTCTCGTCGATCGAGCGGTCGTCGGTGTAGATCTTCTGGATTCCGAAGCCCTGGGGCCGGTCGAAGCGGAAGTAGTAGATTTCCTCCATGTCGACTTCATGGGGCAGGTCGTCGAAGTCGTGTCGGTGGGGCGGGAAGCTGGCCCAATTGGCCGGCGGCACGATCGCCTCGCCGATGAACAGGTAATCGGCCGGCACTTCCTCGGTGACCATCATCAAGGCGCGGCGCTGGAAGCCGGGCTTGCCGAGCGAAACCTCCTTGACCTTGTCGGGCGGGATCACCAACGCGGGCCCCGGCCTGCTCGAGGGCGCCTGGCATAGGGCCAACTCGCAGTCGGCCGTGGCCTCGATCTCCAGCGTGCCCTGAGCCGGGATCATCACCGTCCACGGTTTGTCGTTGAACAGGTCGGCCCGCGGTCCGATCACCTGCCGCTCCAGGCCGCTGCCGGTGAGGGCTGCCGCGCCCTTGAGTAGCACGAGGGCTGTCTCCTGATCGGCGGCCGGCAGGTTGTACTTCTGGCCGGCCTCCAGGGCGATCATTCCAAAGCTCAAGTACTTCATGCCGGCATCGCCCGGCTTTGAGAGCAAGGTGAAGCCGGGCTGGGGTTTCCAGATAATACGATAGTTCATGGTCTTTCCTCTATTCTTAGCGCAGCCTCCGGCCGCAACCAAATCCGAAATACGAAACGCGAAATCCGAAACAAATTCGAAGCCTTAAATCAGAATGTTTCAAACCTGACGAAGAGACTCACGCCGACACGCACACTCTTGTTTCGAGCCTTTGCCATTTGGATTTTGGGTTTGTTTCGATTTTCGTGCTTCGCATTTCGGATTTCAGAGCTGATCGCACGGCGCGCTCATCTTGTGACTCTAACTGCAGTTGGTACTCTTCGACGGCAAGTGGCCGTCGACATCCAGGGTTTCGAGGTCCAGCCACCGGGCCAGACGCCGCAGGTCGTCGCGGATGTCGGCATGGACCAGGGCCGTGTGGTGTTCCAGGCCCTCGCCGATCACGGCGTCGACCACGCGGCGCACGGGCGAGTCGAACTTCACGGCCCAGCAGTTGCCGGGCAGATTCGCAGTGGGGGGCACCGACTGCCCACCCACCAGAAACAGCCGCAGGCCCTGGGGCCCGACGCCCAGCCGGCACATGGTTGTGGGACCGCGACCCTCGATGGGGAAGTTGACGTTGACGCCCCGCTTGCCGCCGCCTTCGACGGAAGGGTGCTTGCCCAGCGTGTTGCCGGCATCCTTGGCCATGAGGCAGGTCGGGGCCGAGCCGCAGTGCCAGGCCAGGCCCTCGTTCCGCTCGTCGTCGAAGGCGATGAAGTCGGCAAACATGGCGTTGCGGCCGGTCAGGAAGTTGGCAATCAACATGCTGACCGTGCCGTAGATGTCGCCTTCGCAGGCCGTGATCAGGCCCACGTCGTTGAGGCGGCTGATCGTGCTGCAGGGCATGATGCCGTAGTGGGCGGTGAACTCCGGCCAGCACTTCACGGCAAAGCCGGTGAGCCGGTTCTTCGCCGCGATGTCGTGGAAAGCCAGCATCAAGGCCCCGGCTTGGTCCAACTCGTCGTCGGTCACCTGGCACGCACTGGCCGTGCCGCGGATGGCCTGGGCTTCCTGCTGGCGGCGTGCGGGCTCGATCGCCCGGGCCGTGTCGAACAACTCGGCCATGGTGACGTGGTGGACTTCCACGCCCAAGAGACGCCGCAGCCCCAACTCGTCGAAGGTCGAGGTATAGAAGCCCGGCACGCGGTAGCCCACCAGTCCCAGGCGAACGCGGCGGAGCCGCTTGAGACAGTGGATCACGCGGAAGGAGGGCAACAGCGCCGCCGGCCCCTCCTCCGGAGCGCAGAAGACGTAGTCGTACTTGCGCCCCAACCGCATCAGGGTGTGGGCGTTCATGTTGATCCCGCAGAACGAGTTCGAGCGGAGCTTGATTCCGTCGAGGCTCGGCTCGGGCACGCCCCACAAAATGATGGGCACCGGCAGCCGGTCGGCCAGGATGGGGATCAGGGTGCCCAGGGCAAAAGTGCCGTACTGCACCACCAGCACGTCGATCCTCTGAGCGTGGAATTGCTCGGCCAGTGCCTCGGCGTCCTCCTCAGTGACGGTCAGTCCGGGCGCGTGGACCAATTCCACGTCCATCTGCGACAGGCTCTTCAGGGAGCGTTCGAAGATCTGCGTCGCGAAGTCTCCGTCGAAGCTCAGTCGCGCGCAACACACGTATCCGACACGTAACTTGTCCATATTCGTCTTTCCTCGGGGAACTCACACGAAATCGCAGATCACACGCGTTGCGAGCCGACTAGGGTTTTCCCGGCACCTTGGCCCAATCGTTGTTGAACTGCTCGATGATGACGTCGCTCATCGGATGGAGGTACAACTGCTGCATCACTTCCATGGGAATCGTGGCCACGTCGGCGCCGGCCAGGGCCGATTCGAGCACGTGCAGCGGATGGCGCACCGACGCCGCCAGGATCTGCGTGGCGAAGCCGTAGTTGCTGAAGATCGTCTTGATCTGGCGGATCATGTCCATGCCGACCTGGCCCATCATGTCCCAGCGGCCGACGAACGGGCTGACATAGGTGGCTCCGCACTTGGCGGCCAACAGGGCCTGGAGCGGCGAACAGATGACCGTCACGTTGGTCTTGATGCCCAGGTCGGCCAGTTGCTTGACGGCGATCAGGCCTTCGCGAATCACGGGGATCTTGACGACGACGTTTTCTGCAATCGTCGCCAACTGCTTTGCCTCGGCCACGATCGCGTCGGCCTCGGTCGCCATGCACTCCAGACTCACCGGGCCCGGCACGATGCGGCAGATCTCGGCGTAGAGGTCGCGAGGCTCGCGGCCGGTCTTGGAAACCAGCGTGGGATTGGTCGTCGCACCGTCGACGATCCCCCAGCGGCACGCCTCGCGAATGTGATCCAAATGGGCCGTATCCAGAAAGAACTTCACTGTCGTTTACTCCCAGGGTTATGGTTTGTGGCACGGCTCGTGTGAGTCATGTTATGCCGAACATTAAAGCACTTTGGTTACGCCCGGCACAGCACAGGGGTAGATGCCGTCGGGGCCGGGCAGCACGGGCGGCGTTCCATCAAAATCGTAGCGATCGGGAGCGAGGGCAATTTCCGAGTTGAACGCCTCGTCCCATGTGATCACCTTGCCCGAGTAGGTCGCCATGCGGCCCATGATCGCCGTCATCGTACTGAAGGCGCCTTGCTCGGCCTCGTTGTGGGGCTTGTCGTTGCGGATCGCCTCGAACAGCCGATCGTGTTCGACCTGGTAGGGATTGGTCTTGGGGCCGCGGTAACGCCACGGATCGGCGCCGGTTTCGATCCGGCCGTCGTTGATCTCCGCCTTTCCCTTCGTACCCACGACGAACTCGGCCACGCTGCCCCAGCAGCCCGGCATGTGGCGGCACTGGCTGAACAACTGGCTGCCGTCCGCGTAGGTGAACTCCACGTAGTGATGGTCGTAGATGTCGCCGAACAGCGGTCCGATGCGGAGTTGCCGCCCGCCTTGTCCTTGCGCCGTGACCGGATGCGTGCCTTTGATCCAGTTGCAGACGTCGAGGTTATGCACGTGCTGCTCGGCGATGTTGTCGCCGCTGATCCAGGTGTAGTGATAGGGATTGCGCAACTGGTAATTCATCTCGGTCATGCCCGGCTCGCGCCCGGGACGGATGCGATAGCCGGCGCCGTTCCAGTAGGCCCGGAGATAAACGATATCACCGATCGCGCCTTCCTGGATGCGTCCGACCGTCTCCTCGTACAGGGCATCGTGGTGCCTCTGCAGCCCGACCCCGACCTTCAAGTTCTTCTGCTTGGCCGTTTCTGCCGCCGCCAGCACGCGGCGGATCCCGACCGCGTCGACCGCGACGGGTTTTTCCATGAAGACGTGCTTCCCCTGCTGCGCGGCGTACTCGAAATGGATCGGCCGGAAATGGGGCGCGGTCGTGAGGATCGCCACGTCGACGCCGCAATCGATGGCCTGCTTGTAGGCGTCGAAACCGACAAAGCGGCGTTCCGGCGGCACGGCGATCTTCCCGGCCAGGCCCTTGTGGGCGGCCCGGTCGTATTGAGCGTCCTGCCCCGTGCAGAGTGAGGCCAGGCTGGCTTCCAACTTGTCGGAGAACAGGTCGGCCATCGCCCACAGTTGCACGGAACCGGAAGTCGACAAGGCCTGTGCCGCGGCGCCGGTGCCGCGACCTCCGCAGCCGATCAGGGCCACCTTCAGGGTGTCGTCACCGGCCGCATGGGCGGAGCGAGCCAGCGGCAGGGCGGAGGCAGCCAATACGGCGCCGGTCCCTCGGACGAAGTTCCGCCGAGTCAGCGGTTGAATCCTGGTGTTCATCGTCGGACTGTTCATAGGAACTTAACCCTCCGAGCGGCTAGAGGCGGGAGTTTGGAGCTTTCCGGTTTTGGACTTTGTATTGTTTCGGATTCTGTTTCGGTTGACGTTCCGTCAGCGTTCACGTTTGGCAAGTGTGGCGTCGAAGGCGGTGGCGGAGGGGGAGAGATCGAGCCGCCTCACAAAGGCCAGGGCTTCGCGGGCGCCGTCCTCGCGGAACATTCCCGAGTCTTCCCATTCCACCGACAGCGGCCCGCGATAACCGATCGCGGTGAGCGTTCTGAAGATGTCGGCAAACGGAACGTCGCCGTGGCCGGGCGAACGGAAGTCCCAGATCCGGCGCGGGTCCCCGAACCGCAAGTGCGAGCCGAGAATTCCGCTGGTGCCGTCGGGACGAACCGCCACGTCCTTGACGTGGACGTGATAAATCCGGTCGGAGAACTCGCGAAGGAAACGCACCGGATCGACCATCTGCCAGACGAGATGGCTGGGATCGAAGTTGAAGCCGAAAGCCTCCCGGCCGCCCAAGGCATCCAGTGCCCGGCGGGCGGTGGTGCCGTCGAAGGCGATCTGCGCCGGATGCACCTCCAGGGCAAACTTTACGCCGCACTCGTCGAACACGTCGAGGATCGGATTCCACAGTTCGGCAAATCGTGCAAAGCCGGCCTCGATCCACTCCTCGGGTACGGGCGGAAACCGGTACAGCAGGTGCCAAATCGGCGAGCCCGTGAAACCGGTCACCACGCCGACGCCCAAGTTCCGGGCAGCTCGGGCGGTGTTTTTCATCGCCGCCACAGCCCACGCGCGCTTCTTCTCGGCATCTCCGGCACACGCCGGGGGCGCCAGGACGTCGGTCCGGCTGTCGTCGTTGGGATCGCAGACCAGGTGCCCCGCCGCATGATTGCTGAGGGCGAAGCACTCCAGCCCCTGACCGGCTAACAGATCGAGCCGCTGCCGGCAGTAGTCGGCATCGCCGGCCGCACGATCGACGTCGATGTACCCGCCGCGGCAGACGAGTTCCAGGCCGTCGTAGCCCCAGGCTCCCACCTTCTGGACCAACTCCTCCAGGGGGAGGTCGGCCCATTGTCCGGTGACCAGCGTTACTTTTCTGCTCATGATTCCCCCGTCGCCAAACGTCGCCTCGGTACTCGGAATCGCGCTGTTTGCTTCAATCCTCTTTTTTCGCCCGCCGAGGGCTCGACAGTCAATGCAAAACTGCGTAAATAATGTAAGATAATTCGTTCCACGATCTATCCGTCGCACTCAGGAGACCGATCGATGCCCCTGCGCCGATGTCCGCAAATTGCCTTGTTGGTGGACACTGCAACCGACTGGGGCCGGCGGATGATTCGCGGCATCGGGCGCTACGCGCAGCAGCAAGGGGGCTGGGACATCTGGCTGGAGCAGCGCTGCCAGCACGCCCCGGGCCGGCTGCCCGCCGGTTGGCGAGGCGAGGGGGTCATCGCGAGGGTGGCCGACCGGGCCATGGGCCGTTATCTGGCGGACGTGCCGGGCGTGGTCGTCAACGTATCGTCGGCTCGCATTCCGGGCGTCGAGTTTCCGACAGTTACGGCCGACCTGCAGGCCGCGGCGCGGCTGGCGGCCGGGCATCTGCTCGATCAAGGCTTTCGGAATTTTGGCTACTTCGCACCACTGGGGATCTCGTACGTCGACCTCCACTACCACAGCTTCATCGAGCATCTTGCCGAGGTCGGCCTGAAGTGCGATTTGTTCCCGGCCTACCGCGGCAAAAGCCCCAACGCAACCTGGTATCGCCGGCAGGAGAACCTGCGTCTTTGGCTCCAGGACCTTCCCAAACCGGCTGCGGTTGTCACCTGGACCAGCGATCGGGGACGCGAGGTGCTCTACGCCTGCCGGGCGGCCGGGCTGCTGGTGCCCGAGCAGGTGGCGGTGATGGGCGGGGACGAGGACAGCCTGCTGTGCGAGACCTGCAATCCGCCGCTCTCGGGCGTGGCCTTGACTTCAGAACGGATCGGCTACGAGGCGGCCGCCCTGCTCGATCGGTTGCTGCGCGGAGAACCCGGCCCCTCGGACCCAATCCTGATTGAACCCACCCGGGTCGTGGTGCGGCAATCGACCGACACGCTGGCGATCAACGACCCGGACCTGGCCCGGGCCATCGCCTACATCCGGGTCCATGCGGCGACGCCGATTCGGGTGGACGACGTCCTCCGTGAGATCGCCGTGTCTCGGAGTTGGCTGGAGCGAAGATTCCAGGAGACTTTGGGCCGCAGCCCTGCGGAAGAGATCCGCCGGGCCCATCTGGAACGAGCCCGTCAGTTGCTGGCCGAGACGGATTTGCCCGTGCCACAAGTCGCTACGGCCTCGGGCTTTGCGTCCCGCGAATATCTGGCGTACGCCTTCAAGCAGGCAACCGGGCTGACGCCGCGGGAGTTTCGACAGCGGGTTCGCGGCCGGTAGTCCGGGTTACTCATGGGTGGCACGCCCAGAGCGAAGCGATGGGCGTGGATGGTCAGGTCGACCGGCCATATTGCCGGTACTCTATTGGCGAGTTCCCTGAAACCTTCACAGTGCCTCTTCATCCCGCCACGAGTCATCCGACTGGGCACCCCACAGGTCGGTCTGGGGCAGGAGCAACTCCGGCAGGTTGCCATGAGAGATGTTCTCAGGCAGCGGATAGTGACGGGCGGGTACGCCGTAGGCCAGTGTGTCCGGCGGCACGTCTTTGTTGACGAGGGATCCAGCCCCGATCACCGAGTTCCGGCCCACGGTGACCTCCGGGCAGATGGTAACGCCGCCGCCAATGCAAACGTGGTCTTCGATTTTCGCTCCCTGCACGGGCGCGGCACGGCGCATCGGATATTTGTCGTTCAGGAACGTCGTGCCCGGCCCGATGAACACCATGTCGCCAATCTCGGTGGTGCTGGGAAGGTAGACGTGAGCCATGATCTTGACGCCGTTGCCGATCCGGATACGACCTTCCAGCGTGCATCTGTGGTGAACCACGCAGCGGTTTCCGATCGTGACCTCGGCGCGAATCAGTACGTGGTGGCCGCACTGGAATCGATGTCCGATCGTCGTGTTGGCATAGATAATCGTCCCGGAGCGAATGACGGCGTGATCGCCAATCACCAGGGGCCGCGAATCGCCCGGATAACGATAACCGAGCACGACACCGTCATCCACGAGCGCGTTGTTCCCGAGTTTGCATATTGGTTTCGTGTCGATGGCTCGTCTCCTGTGCAGTCCGTTCCAGTATCTGTTCCATCTTGGTGTTGGCAGGACCTTCGGGCGCCGTTGAGTATAACGGGCAAACCAACGCATGCATTCCTCGACGCCTTCCCGATCCGCAGGTTGTGGATACCATACGGGACCACGCCCCCCATTGGGTGCATTTGCCATCCTCTTCGCCGGAAACGCAGGAGAACTGCAAAGTCCTCTTGTGGCAAGAAAAGTAGCAGGCACTCTCCGAGCGCCGTTTGCGGGGAAGCGGGATTTCCGGCAGTTCTGCGGACGGCACGACGGAGCGCGCCTGCTACTTCGCAGTTCCCCTGGCCGGCAACGTTCGATTCTTGAAGGTGGGAGCCAGCCCATCTATACTGGAAGCTTCTTGCACCCTGGCGAGCGGCCCGCAGCGGCGAGCCGAGCGGACGGAACCGGAGCTTGGGAGCAGCCGGCAACTCATTCAGACCGTCCTTCGAGACAGGCGGGCGGGCCAGAAACGAACTTCTCTTCCGCCAGGTCGAACCCCTTCGGCCAAAGCGACGTAGAACGTCACGTCTCCTTATATCTGTCGCGCGATAATCGAGGCTACGAATGCAATCCGAGGTAATTATCGAAACCCGGAGCCTGACCAAGGTTTACCGGGACTTCTGGGGTCGTCAAAAGGTGCAGGCTCTCAAGGCCCTGGACCTGGAAATTCGTCGGGGGGAGATCTTCGGCCTTCTCGGACCAAACGGCTCCGGCAAGACGACGACGATGAAACTCCTTCTGGGGCTTCTGTTTCCGACGAGCGGCAAAGCCCTGCTCTTCGGCCGGGACGCCACCGACGTATCGAAGAATGAGCGGATCGGCTACCTCCCGGAGGAATCGTATCTTTACCGATTCCTGAATGCCGAAGAGACGCTCGACTTCTACGGCCGCTTGTTCAACATGTCGCCCAAGGTCCGGCGTCAACGCGTCGCCCACCTCATCAATCTGGTGGGGTTGGACCTGGCCAAACGGAGGCAACTCAAGGAGTACTCGAAGGGCATGACCCGACGCATCGGGTTGGCCCAGGCCCTGATCAATGATCCGGAGTTGATCTTGCTGGACGAGCCGACGAGCGGGCTCGATCCGATCGGCACCCGGAATATGAAGGACCTGATCCTGGACTTGCGGGATCAAGGCAAGACCATCGTGATGTGCAGCCACCTGCTGGCCGACGTGCAAGACGTGTGCGACCGGATCGGCATCCTCTATCAAGGGGAACTGCAGGAGTTGGGGCGGGTGGACAGTCTGCTGGAGATTCAGGACGTCACCGAGTTCCGCGCCTCGGGTCTCAGCAAGGAGGCGGAGGCGGAGATCCGGCAGGTCGTCGAGAAGCATCAAGGGAAGTTGCTCGGAATCGGGCATCCCACTTCGACGCTGGAAGAGTTGTTCCTGAACATCATCGCGGAGAGCGAAGCTCATCCGGGGCGCCGGGTCCGTAGCGGGGAGGGTGCTGGCGATGGTTCTTGAGAAAGAGATCCCCGTTTTCGTCGATTGGATTGGCGGGGCGTCCTTGGACTGGGTTATTGCAGTCGCCATCTTCGCGGTCGTGGCGATGGCGGTCTCGCTGTTATTCGCGATCGTTACTCGGGGGCCGATTCGCGGCGTCGCAGGCGTCGGCAAGGCGTTTCTGGCGACGTTTGCCGATGTGTTCACCATGTCGCCGCGGCGAATTGCGGCATTGGTCTGGCTGGCCGTCAAGGAGGCGATTCGCAAGAAGGTCGTGGTCGGCGTGGCCGTGTTTGTCGTCGTGCTGATGTTGGCCGGATGGTTCCTGGATCCGAGCAGCACGAATCCCGGCCGCCTCTATTTGAGTTTCGTGATGACCGCCACGAGCTACCTCGTGTTGCTTCTGGCGTTGTTCCTCAGCGTGTTCAGTCTTCCCGGAGACATGAAGAGCAAGACCCTTCACACGGTGGTCACGAAGCCGGTCCGGCACAGCGAGATCGTGCTGGGACGCATTATCGGCTTCACCCTCGTGTGTACCGTTCTGCTGGCGATCATGGGCGTGCTGAGCTACTTCTTCGTGGTGCGGGGGCTCTACCACGAGCACACCTTGACTGCCGCCGATCTGGCGCCCGCGGGGGGCGAGGCAAGTGCGGGCGAGGCGGAGGTTCCTCTGGTCGGAATGACCAGTAAGGAGCACGGTCACCGGCACGAGGTCTACGTCGATCCGTCGGGAGCGACGCGGACCCGGTACGAGAACGGCCACACGCACGCGGTGACGATCGAAGGCTCGGGCGACCAGGTTCGCTACCGCGTGGGAAAGCCCGAGGGCGTGTTGGTGGCGCGGGTGCCGATCCACGGGAAGCTGCGGTTCCGGGACATCAAGGGAATCGACAAGGAACAAGGGATCAACGTCGGAGACGAATGGTTTTATCGCAGTTACATCCAGGGGGGCACCGACGCCGCCGCCATCTGGACGTTCACGGATTTGAAGGAAAGCGATTTCCCCGGCGACCGCATCCCCCTGGAAATGACCCTTGGCGTGTTCCGGACCCACAAGGGGGAAATTACGCGTGAGGTCATGGGGGGGCTCGCGCTGCGGAATCCGGATACGGGCCTGACCGTCGAGATCGAGATTTTTGAGTCGAAGGAGTTCATTACTCAGAAGTTGTGGATTCCCAAGCAGATCGTCAAGTACTCGAACCGCCAAATGATCGTTCAGAAGTATGAGACTCCGGGCGGGGTCAAGACGAAGCCCACCGAAGCGGATCTGGATGACAGCCTGGCGAAGAAGACGGAGTTCGACCTGTTCAAGGATCTGGTGACCCCGGACGGGCGGGTCGAGGTGTGGCTGCAGTGTTTGGAGCCGGGGCAGCATTTCGGCGCCGCCCAGCCCGATCTGTACCTGCGAGCGGGCGACGCGTCCGTTGTCTGGAATTTCGTGAAAGGCTATTACGGCATCTGGCTTCAGGTCGTAATCGTGACGAGTTTCGGCGTGATGTTCAGCACGTTCCTGAGCGGGGCGGTGGCCATGGTTGCCACGATCGGCATCCTGATTGCCGGGTTCTTCACAGACCATCTCATGGAATTGGGCGTCGGCCCGAAATACGGCGGCGGCCCCTTGGAGTCGTTTCGCCGCTTGATCGGCCAGGACAATGTGATGACCGATTTGCCGGCGGGACTTGGAACGGACCTGGTGAAGATGGGCGACCAGCTTCTGCAGCCGACCCTGCGGATCATGAGCGCCATTCTTCCGCCCTTTGACGAGTTCGGTTGCGCCAACTTCGTCGCCAACGGGTTCAACATCCCCGCCGACTTCGTCCTCACGCGGACGTTCACGGCTCTGGCTTTCTTCATTCCGCTGTTTGTTATCGGATATCTCTTCTTGAGGAATCGCGAGGTGGCCCGATGAACCCACAACGGACGTTCGTCCGCAAGGTTGTCTACGTGGTGGCAATTGGCTTGCTGCTGATTCCTCTGTTTCTGCTGGCGCGACCGGCCAGCAGCGGGCGTCCCGGCGGGAAGCTGGCCGAGCTTCGGGAGGCCCAAGGTCTCAGCGAAGCCCAGATCGGCGAGATCGACCCGACCAGCGAGACCATGAAGCTCAGCACCTTCGGCATGCGCGGGGTGGCCACGGCGATTCTCTGGCAGAAGTCGGCGGATTACCAGAAGAAGAAGGATTGGACGGGGCTGGCCGCGACTCTGAACCAGATCATTCGTCTGGAACCCCATTTCATTTCCGTCTGGAAATTCCAGTCGTGGAACATGGCCTACAACGTGTCGGCCGAATTCGACGACTACCGCGAACGCTATCGCTGGGTGATCAAGGGGATCGAGTTCCTCATCCAGGGCATCAGTTACAACGCGCGCAACCCGGTGCTTCACTGCGGAGTCGGCTGGGACATCGCCCAGAAGATCGGCACGGCCGACGAGAAGGTCCAGTTCCGCAAGCTCTTCAAGGCCGACGACGAATTCCACAACAAGTACCGCACTCCTTCCTACGAGGAACGCGACAACTGGCTGGTGGGGAAGAGTTGGTACGTCAAGGCCGAGAAGCTCGTCCAGGAAGGCGAGAGCATCGGGAATATGGGTGAGAACATCTTCTATGCTCGCCGTCCCAAGTGCCAGATGGAGTTTGCCAGGAATATCGAGGAAGACGGCGAGTATTTTGGCGAGAAGGCCGGCGAGAACTGGGCACTTGCCCATGCCGAATGGACCGAGGACTTCGGGGCACGGCCGATTCGAACCACCTATCGCGACGACAACGACGAGATCGTCAAGATCGTTCTCAACGACTACACCGAACTGTCGCAAGAGTTGAAGATCTTCCAGGACGAGTTGGAGGCGCTGGAGGTCGGTCTTCGGGACAGACTCCTGCGGGAGCGTTGGGCGAAGCTGGACGAGGACGATCGCAATTGCTGGCGCTACGTTGCCTCGTCGAATACTAGCTGGAGCGAGATGAAGTCGCTCGCCGAACAGCTCGACCGTCTGGAGCCCGGCTGGCGGGACACGAGCGTGGATCTGGTCCGATCCCAGATAACCAAGCAGCAGGCGGCGGCGCTCGAGGTGCCGGCAGCGCTGCGGACGAGCCGGGAGGTGCCTCTGGCAGAGCAAGCCAACCGAACGATCGGCGAGGGGGCGTACCGGGCACAAGAGGCTATGAACATCGAGTTGGAAGACCTTGCCCGAGAAATGCAGGGAGAGAAGCGTCGAGAAGCCTTCAAGCTGGTGGAGAAGGCCCGCGAAATCGAGCGGCAACGGAGAATCATCGGCAGCTACCGGGGAACCATCAACTACGAGGAGTGGGAATTCCGCTCCCGCTACGAGCAACTCCCCGTGACGCTCACCGCTCGGGAATATGTGTTCAAAGGTCGGCAAGCGCTGGCCGACGGGCTTCTGCCCGAAGCTCAAGACCACTTCCGCAAGGGACTGGCGGCTTGGGGAGAGTTGCTGTCGCGCGACGACTGCAAGAGGCTCATCGACGACCGCGACACGACCGAGGACCTGAGGAAGATCATCAACAGTTACGTTTCGATGCTCGAACAGCGCGACGAGCTGTTCCCCGAGGATTTCCCGCTGGCCGCGTTCTATGCGAACCTGGCCGCCAAGGACGAGATCGAGGGGGGTATGACCAAGGCGCGCGAGGCCGGCAAGTATGCCGCAGAAGCCTTCGCCAAAGGCGACACTCAGAAGGCGATCGCGAGCTACACGAGTTCCATCGACGCCTGGGCGACGACGCTTCAGACTCACCGTGCCTTGGCGTTGATGATCAATCGCGGCGTCGGAAAAGAGATCCTCGATACGATTGAAGGCTACGCGAGCGCCTTGTTGAAAGACGGCCAGACGGTGCCGCCCGACTACGCCCTGGGTGGTTTCTTCCATCTCCAGATGACTCACGCACCGGAGTTGAGCGAGGCTCAGAAACTGATGGCCCAGGCGGGACGGCATGTCAGTAACAGTGAGTATCCGGAGGCCCAGAAGCTTCTGGAAGAAAGCATGCAGAAGTGGCGCGCCCTGCTCGACCGCTACCCGTGCCTTGCCGCGGAAGCCGATCCGTTCATCGCCGACGGGATTCGTGAAGCGATTTCGGCCTACCGCAAGGTGCTCGAACTGCGAGGCAAGGAATTCCCCGAAGACTTCCTGCTCAAGGACTTCGTCGAGAAGACCGAAAAGAAGGCCTGATCGAGCGGTCCTTCCCCCGAGTGTTCGCAACCCCAACCGGCCCGGACCGTTGAAGTCCGGGCCGGTTTCTTTCTTGCCAAACGATTCCCCGATTTTTCACCTGCCGCTATCATGGTGAGCATGGGTCGGGTGTGGAATTCAGGACCCGGATCGCGAGGGGCGCCATGTCAGTGGAGAATGGGAGGGGTGTCAGGCCGAGGCGGCGGTGGTACCAGTTCTCCCTGGGATCGTTGTTGCTGGTCATGACGGTCTTCGGGGTCTGGCTGGGAGTTCGCATGGATCGTGCTCGGCGACAGCAGCAGGCGGTGGAGGTGCTGCGCGAGCGGGGCGGTGTTTCTTACGAGAGTTCGTTCATGGAGGGGAGCCTTGCACCACGCTTCACGAAATCTCCGCGTTATGCCCCGGCCTGGTTACGTGCCGTCGTCGGCGACGATTTCTTTGACCGGGTGCGAAGCGTCTATCTCTACGAGTCAGCCATGTACGAGTCCTATGAGCCGACTACCGACGCCGACTTGAAATGCCTGGCGAACCTCCCAGATGTTGAGTCACTGCGGATCGACAGCCTCGAAGTGAGTGACGCGGGAATCGCGCACCTGAAGTCTGTCGCCGGCTTGAAGGAACTCGTGCTCTTCTGTCCGAAGGTGACCGATGCCGGCTTGACACACATACATTCGTTGAAGGAAATCCGACATCTGATAATCGGTTGCTCCGTTACCGACCACGGAATTCTCGAGCTCGAGCGGCTCAAGAAGCTTGAAACACTCAGAATCGATGTGTGTGGTGGGTTGAGTCCGGAGGGGCGTCGGGCCGTACACAATCTCGATAGTCCGACACGGCTGGAAATGACCGAGGTGCCGCTCCTGGCGATTTGCGACTACCTCGCCGACTACTATCAAGTCGCTTTCCCAATTGACCAGGAAGCTGCGGTCGTCGCCGGCATGTACACAGACGAGATCCTGATCACCGCCGAGATTGACAAGCTGCCGCTCGACTCGGCACTCGACGTCATCCTCAGAGACACGGGCCTCGATTGGATTCTTACGCCGGATGGGATCCTTATCACGACAAAGGACAAGGCCGCCAAACGGCTCGCCGCCGTCCGGGAGCTCAAGCAACGTTCCCCAAACCTGACGAAGGTGATTTGCGTGGTCGCTCCGTGAGAATCCAGGGGAACCACAAGGTAGCAGGCACGCTCCGCCGTGCCGTCCGCAGAACTGCCGGAAATCCCGATTTCCCGCCAGCGGCGCTCGGAGAGTGCCTGCTACTCTTCTTGCCACAAGAGGGCTTTGCAGTTCTCCTGCGCAAGAATCCAGGGCTCTTGACTTCCGGCCGCCGGCCATCGATGCTGGGGCGTGCGTCGAGAACCCAGAAATACACCCATTCCGTGTGGAGTCTTGTATGAGCAAGCGAGCAGCATCCAGAAAGGTCGTGGCCCTGGTGGTCGGCGTGGCGGCGTCGGCGTGGATCTCGTGGACCGCGGCGCCGGCCGGCGCTGCCGACAACGAGATCATCGCCCCCGGCGCCAAGGTCGAATTGTTGGCCGACGGGTTCAAGTTCACCGAAGGCCCGGCCTGCGACGCCGAAGGCAACGTCCTGTTCACCGACCAGCCTAACGACGCCATTCACAAATGGTCGGTCGACGGCAAGCTCTCGACCTACATGCAGCCCTGCGGCCGGTCGAACGGGCTGTGTTTCGACGTCGGCGGGAACCTCTGGGCCTGTGCCGACGAGAAGAACCAGTTGTGGTGTATCTCGCCGGACAACAAGGTGGGGGTCGCCGTCAAGGACTATCAGGGCAAGCTGCTCAACGGCCCGAACGACCTGTGGATCCGTTCCGACGGCGGGATCTACTTCACCGACCCCTTCTACAAGCGCGGCTACTGGAACCGCGGCCCGAGCGAGCAGGACGTGCAAGGCGTCTACTTTCTCACACCGCATCGGAAGAATCTGGTTCGCGTGGTCGACGATCTGGAGCAACCCAACGGCGTGATCGGCACGCCCGACGGCAAGACGCTCTACGTGGCCGACATCAAGGCGAAGAAGACGTATTCCTACGCAGTCCAGAAGAACGGCACGCTCGGCGACAAGCGTCTCTTCTGTGAGATGGGTTCCGACGGCATGACAATCGACAACGAGGGCAACGTCTACCTCACCGGCCAGGGCGTGACGGTCTTCAGCTCCAAGGGCCGGCAGATCGCCCACATCCCGATCGACGCCGGCTGGACCGCCAACGTCTGCTTCGGCGGCAAGGACGGCCGGACGCTGTTTATCACCGCCAAAGAGCATCTGTTCGGGCTGCGGATGCGGGTGAAGGGGGCGGGAAGCCAGTGAAGTTCTTTCAGCGCACTCCACACAGGATCCACAGTTCCGACTGCCCCACTTGAGTTGTCTGTTCACCGCATTTCGACTCGGGTCTCATCCTGCGACTACAGTAACTCTGCATCCGTTCGACTGAACCTGGCGACCGGGATGGGAAATACGCCGACAAAGGGCATTGCTTGATCGAGCCCTGAGGGTGACGTGCGGGGGGCATTCGTGCTCCCGCCTACAACAGGCCGCGCAGGAACTCAACGCTCTGGCGGATGTTCTCATCGGCGCCGTTGCATTCGATCGAGACGGCGCCGCTCCAGCCGGTTTCCTTGAGCAGGGCGATGCAGTTCTTGATGTTCTCGGCGTTCACGCCCCCGCCGACCGGGACCTCGCTGCAGGCGATGCCCGTCTCTTCGCCGCGGAGTGCCGCGGCAAGGGACTGGCTCACGTCCTTGATGTGCATGTGGCTCAGGTAGGGCCGCAGATCGCGCAGGTACTGGACGGGATCCAGGCCGGCGATGAAGGTGTTGCCCGTATCCATGTTCAGGCGCAGGAATTCCGAGTCGAAGGTATCGAACAGCCGGCGCATGAAATCGACGTCGGTGGTGTAGGGGCCGTGGGGTTCGACGTTGACGACCACCCCGTAGTCCCGGGCCCAGGGCAGCACTTGCCGGTAGTTGTCGCAGGTAATGCGAAACACCTCGTCGCGCGAGAGGCCTTCGATTTCGAACGCCCCGTCGACCGTATCGACCATGGGGCAGCCGATCTCGGCGGCGAAGCGGATCGACTGTTGGACGTACTGGACGCCGTAGCTCGACCCTTCCGGCCCCATGAAGGGGAACGACCCGTCGATCTGGGAGACCTTCAGGCCTTTGCCGTCCAGGTAGCGCCGCAGCGCCCGGGGGTTCGACTGGAGCGAGATGCTCGGATCGTAGCCCATGGCGGTGATGAAGTACTGGCCGTGGATGACAGCGAACTCGATGTGCTTCAGTCCATACTTGACCGCCGCATCGCAGGCCGTCTGAAAACTGCCGCTGAGGGTCCGCCAGTTGTCGGTGTGCAATCCAAGCTCGATCATGGTCGTTCCTCGAAAAAGGTGACAGTCACCAAATTTGGAGACCGTAGAGAAAGCAGGAAGGATTTGATCATCGCATATAGAATGAACTCACATTCTCCGAATGACGCCAATTACCCAAATTGGGTGACTGTCACCTTTTTCAGGCAATCCAGGGGCGGGGACGGTTGGTCAAGGTTGGCAGGGCGAGCACTTCGTTCATGGTGGCGACGTCTTCCGCGATCTCGTAGTCGAACACGCCGGCCAGGCAGAAGTCGGCGCCGTTCTGGAAAGCGTAGGTGAATCCCTCACGCGGCGTGAGGGCCCCGGCCGCCATGACCTTGAAGGCGATCCACGGCTTTTTGACGCCCTTCATGTACTCGATGGTCTCCTCGGGCGTGAAACTCCAGCGGTTGTCGTGATTGATGTCGACGCTGGGATAGGCGGCCGAGTGCAAGGTCTTGACGTAGTAGTCGGCCGGAATATCGTTCTCCTCGCAGCACTTGATGACTTCGAGCCGGTGACCGCCCACGCCCGCGGGCAGTCCGACGTTCTTGGCCGCCTCGACCGCCTTGGCCATCAGGTCGGGACGGGGCGTGCTGCGGTTCCCGCGAAGGTCGATTCCGCTGAGCTGGTCGCCGCGGACGCCCCAGAGGTAGATCGAATCGGTACCGATATCCCGCAACATTTTGCAGGCGTCCGTGTATTCCTTCATATCGTCGGTGATGTTGGCCGTCGGGCAGATGATCCATTTCATCTTTCCGCCGTGCTTGTTCCGGTACTCCTGCAGCCAGTCGACCACGCCGGTCGCCGTGTGAATGACGACCGCGTTGACGCCGTGCGCCTCGGCGATAGCCATCGTCTCAAAGATCTTCTCCTTGGTGTTGTAGCGGGCCGCGAGCGTGTAGACGTAGCGCAGGTCGCGCGAATGAGTGTAATGGGTGAGCAGGTTGCCGCCCAGAAGCATGCGCCCGATGGTCATGCCGGGCGCCAGTTCCGCCTGGGGTATCTGCTGTTCGGCCACGATCTTGCCGGGTTGTGCCGGCTTGGCGTCGTCGCCGCGGGCCAGTCCTCCGGCCCCCGCCGCGGCCAGCGTGGCCGAGGCTGAAGCCGTCTTCACGAAATGCCGTCGTGTTACTCGATCTGTCATGGTATGGATTCCTTGTCTTGTGTCGGCAAACGGCCACTATGCGCACCACCGGCGCGTCCGCTTCTGGTCGGCCCGGGGGATGAGCCGTATGACGGTCTGGGCATGATCGGCGATCAGGAAATCGAACATCGCGACGGAGGCAAAGTCGGCGCCGCCCGTTTCCAGGGCGAACGTCAGCCCGCCGCGCTGGTCAATGGCGCCGGCGGCCAGCACCATAGTGGCGATCCAGGGTTTGGTGATCGCTGCGAAGGCTTCGATGACCTGGTCGGGATGCGCGCACCAGATATTGTCGAAATAGCCGGGCGTCTCTTGGATGAACTCGTCTCGCACCTCGGGCGGCGTGGGCCGCGAGGTCGGATAGCCGTCGGAGTGAAACGATTTCACGTAGAAATCGAGGGGGACGCCCGCCTTCTCGCAGGCGGTAACGACCGGCAAGGCCCAGGTGCCGACGCCGACCGGAAGGTCAGACTTGGCTGCCGCTTCGACCACCTTGGCCAGCGGGGCGATGCCGCTTGCGCGGAAGAGTTCGTCGGTTTCGCAAGGGTCTGTGAACTGGGCGATCGCTCCGCCGTCGATATTCCGCTTGATCGCGTCGGCCAGCTTGTCGCCGGCCAGTTTGGGGGAAAGGCGGGCGATGAACTGCATCTTGCCGCCCGACGCGTTGTACGTGCGGACGTACTCCTCGCCCCAGCCGAGCACCGTGTTGACGCCGTTGGCCTCGGCCAGCCGCAGCGTCTCCTGCAAGCACTCGGGCGTAAGATAGGTTTGCGCCAAACGCCGCACGTATTTCAAGTCGCGGCTATGGACGTTGCCCACCAGCGGGTTACCGTCGAATACCAGGCGGCTGACCGTCGCTTCGCCCAGTTTGCCGCAGGGCATCCCGTTGAACTCAGCGTGGGGCGACTCGGCGGGTTGCTTTGTCTCTTCCATCGGCATGGGTCCTTCTCCAGTTTGTTGAGGACATTCGTGCAGATTTCATTCGTGTGCGGCGCCGGCCGAGGCCGCGTCGTCGGTCTGTTTCGATATGGAGTAATACTGTTTGATTTCCCGGTAGTCGGGCTCGAAGACCAGGGCCTCTTCCGGCGTCGGCACCCGCAAGGGACGAACGACGCGAAACCCCGGCGCCACCGGAGTGGTGAACTGCCAGATGCTCTGGGGATCGCGGGGGTCTTCCGATTTCCACTCGGGATTGGAGCCCTCGCGGGCCGCGCTGCGGAGGTCTTCGGGATCGCTGTCCCAACAGCCGCCGCGCACGACGCGGGGATAGACGGTCTGCGGAACCAGGAACGGATTGCGGGCGATCTGCCCGGCGAACCGCCCATAGTAGTCGGGGTCGTAGGCGTCGAGCACCCATTCCCGCACGTTGCCGTGCATATCGTAGAGTCCCCACGGGTTGGGTTTCTTCAGGCCGACCTTCTGACAGCGATCGTCGGCGTTGAAGAACGACCAGCCGTGGTCTTCGAGCAGGTCGGGGTCGTTGCCGAAGGAATAGGCCGTGGTCGTTCCGGCACGGCAAGCATACTCCCATTCGGCCTCGGTGGGCAAGCGGTAGTAGCGTCCTGTCTTGGCGCTGAGCCATTTGCAGTAGCATCGCGCGGCCAGTTGGGTCATTCCAAAAGCCGGGTATCCGGATTTGCCCATGTCGAAAGTGACGTCGGTGAACGGCTTGGAAGGCCGGGCAATCGCGTCGGCAATCGCCTCCATGCGCCGCAGCGTCGGATCCTGTAGGCCGGCGCCGGCGTCGCCCGTGTCGTCGGCCGCCATTCCTTCGACGATACCGGCCCACAGGTTGTACTCGTCCCACGTCACTTCACATCGGCCCATCCAGAAGGGCTCGAGGGCGACCTCGTGTTGCGGCCCTTCGTCGTCTTCGCGGTCGGCTTCGTCGTCGGGGCTCCCCATGAGAAAGTTCCCGCCGGGGATCGGAACCATGTCGAACGACACGCCGCTTGTGCCGATCGGCTCGCGGTAGGGCTTCATCTCCGCTTCCGACTTGGCCGCGCTCGCCGGCAACTCTGTGGGTGCGGGGATCCACTCGAGCGTCGGGGCCACCGTGGGATCGAAGCCGAGTCCCGCTTCGCCCCCCAGCGACGGCCGTCCGCCTGAGAGGCCAAGGGCCACAACAACCGCGACGAGAACAAGGCCTATCTTCGACATGAATACGTCCACCTCCGGCGGAACGGCAGCAGGGGAACTGCAAAGTAGCAGGCACGCTCCGCCGTGCCGTCCGCAGAACTGCCGGAATCCCGATTTTCCGCCAGCGGCGCTCGGAGAGTGCCTGCTGCTTTCCTTGCCACAAGAGGACTTTGCAGTTCTCCTGGGAACGGCAGGGCCCTCAGGCAACAAGAGCTGAGACTCGGTTGCGACAACCCGCCCCCATTCTATGGCAAGAGCCTCTCGGTTGCCATCTTGAGTGCGACGCTGCTAAAATAGCATTCCGGATTATCGATATCTCGGTGAAAACGAGCGATATCTAGCACAAAACGCGCATTCCGGGGATAGTCCCATGAGCACCGGGAGCCAAGTTGCCAGCGAGGCGTTCGTCGCCTCGCTGAGAAACCGGGGGGAGTTTGAGTCGCTGTTCGACCACCTGCCGGAGGTTTGCTTCTTCGTCAAGGACCTCCAGTCGCGGATGATGCTGGGAAATCAGGCGCTGTTGAGGTTGCTGAGACAAGACAGCTTCGAGACGGTCATCGGCAGGAGCGGCTCGGACTTCTTTCCAAAGGGCATTGCCGACGCCTTCCACGCCGACGACCGGATCGTGATCGAGGGCGGCAAGCCGATCCACGAACGCGTGGAATTGATGCTCGACGAAGACGGCGGCGTCTCCTGGTTCTGCACAACGAAGCTGCCGCTCTATGGGAAGGACGGCAGCGTGGTCGGGTTGAAGGGAATCACGCGAAAGCTGGGCAAGGCAAACCCGCGTCTACATCCCTTCAACAAGATGATGCCGGCCCTCGATATCATCTGCCGCGACTATTCCCGCACGATCGACCTGGACGGCCTGGCCCGGGCCTGCCATCTTTCACCGAGCCAGTTTCGCCGAACGTTCCACAGGCTCCTGGGAAGGTCTCCCTTGCAGTTCATTCTCAGCGTGCGTCTCCAGGCCGCAGCCGATCTTTTGAGCGGCAGTCGTCTGAGCGTGACGGAGATCGCGTTGGAATGCGGCTTCAACGAGCCCAACTACTTCGCCCGCCAGTTCCGCCGCCACATCGGCGTGAGTCCTTCGGAGTATCGCCGGCGGAGATATGTTGTGCATTAAACAGCCTTGCCAAAGCGGCAAATCGAAGGAACTGCATTGTGTGTCACTTCTCATCGTGAAAGGCGAGCACTGTCGGCGGGCATGGCAGCCGACGAAAGTCGGGCTTTCCTTCAGGTTGTGTGCCTGAAAGGCTGCCTTCCAGGATCGGAAGATCTCGGCCGTTTGGCAAGCCACTGGCTCGTTTGGCGGGAGAATCGCTTGCAGGCCCCTGGGAACCGCCGATGGATCGACCGGCAAGCCAATCCACAACGGCGGGCCAAGACGTTTGTGCCCGGTGGGGAGCCTGTTGGAACGCGACGACCGATCGGGGATTTCTGGTCTATGCCGGGTATGGGCCTGGCCTGGTCAACCTTGACCATTTCAAACGAAAATGACCGAGCAAACCTCAGATTGACAGGGAGGGATCGACAGGGGTATTGTTGGTTGTCGTGGGGATGGCTCCTGATTTCCTTGATGGAATTGTCAAACATGCTCAGGTCAGTTGTTAGCCGTGGCTACCGAATCCGACCTGCTATGTGCACACGGTGAAGGAATGCCCACCATCCTGAGAAGCGGCCCATACAGGTTCTTCTTCTACTCCGGCGACGGTGATGAGCCGCCACACGTTCACGTCGAACGTGACGAGAGCGAAGCGAAGTACTGGCTCAATCCCACACGCCTGGAACGTAGTTGCCGTTTTTCAGCCAGAGAACTCCGTCGAATCGAACAGATTGTGACCGAACACCACGACCAATTGACAGGTGCCTGGAATGAGTTCTTCAACGCGTGACACACAGAATGTCCTTGCGGTAACACTAGTGGTCACTGACGATGCTCTGAGCGTGGAACTATCAGACGGTCGGACGATCTCCGCGCCGTTGTCGTGGTACCCGCGGCTTCGTCATGCGACTCTGGACGAACGCATGAATTGGCGACTCATCGGCAATGGACGAGGAATCCACTGGCCCCTGCTGGACGAGGATATCAGCGTCGAGAATCTCATCTTCGGAAAGCCGTCCGCCGAGAGCCAAGTGTCCCTAAAACGTTGGCTCGAAGAGCGTGTGAACAACTTCGGATCGCCCGAGCCAGACGAAGTTCACTGAACGCTGACCTACTCCGGCATCGTCACCACCCGCACCGGATGTTCCACCGGCCAACTGGCCCGCCGCTCGTCCGGATAGACACCGATCTTCTCGACCGGAATAGTTTGGAAGCCGATCTTCTCCACCGCCGCAGGGCCCTTGAATTCGATCTTCACGAGTTTGCCGCTGCCGTCCTTGATCAGCCGAATCCAGTCCGGATCGTCGTCGAAGACGAGGTTGTCTTCGATCGTCTGGTACTGCCGCGTGCCCTCGTGGATGTGATTCCAGGTGCCGCCGGCGCTGATATTGTGGGCGAACACGTTACGCTTGGGGATGTTCGGCTCGTCGTCCAGAATGCCGGCCAAGGTGGGATAGCGCCGCTTCCACAGGTCGCTGTCGATGGGCATGGCCCGCAGCCCTTGGCGGAGGGTCCCGTTGGGATCGTCGGTGGCCGCTTTCTGCCAGCCCATGCCGCGGTTGTCGATATGGGCCGCACGGCGGCAGTTCAGAAACACGTTGTTGGTGACGATGTTGTCGTCGCCTCCGCCGATGAACACGGCCTGGTGGCAGCGTTCGAACACGTTGCCGCCGATGGTGTGGCCGCAGTGCTGGTCGTCGAGGTAGATGGTCATGCCGCCGTAGCCCGTGCCGCCCAGGATATCGTGCCAGTAGTTGTGGCGGAGGACGTTGCCCCGCTGGGTCCAGTCGCGGCCCACATAGTAGGCGCCCGCGTCGCCGCTCTCGTAGACGACGTTGTGGATCTCGTTCAGTTCGACGACATGGTCGTTTCCACCGGCCGAAAGGGCCATGTGGGGGCCGTCGTGCACCAGGTTGTGAGCGATGCGGTTGCCCACGCCGCTGACGCTCACGCCGGTCTTGTAGGTCCGCGCCCGGCGGGAGTAGTGGTGAACGTGGTTGTTCTCGGCGTTGTGGCCGGCCGGTGTGAGCGTGGGGCGATCGCCGCCCGAAAGGCCGATGCCGCCTTCGCCGCAGTAGTAGACGTCGCAGCCGTAGACCTCGTGTTTCGTGCCGCCTGAGGCCGACACGGCTCGATGCCCCACGTTGCGGATCGTGCAGCCCACGACGCGGCATTCGGTTCCGCCCTTGATCGAGACGGCGGTCGCCCGGCATGCCTCCATCACGATGCCCTGGAACGTCACGTGCGACAACTCCTCGGCCTGGAGGATTCCGTCGGACAGGGAGAGCACGGCCCGGCCGTCGGGCACGGGGCCATCGGGCACGGGCGGCCAGAAGTAGAGCCGTCCGGCGGCCCGGTCGAGGTAGAACTCGCCCGGCTGGTCGAGCTCGCTCAGCAGGTTGTAGGCGTACCATCGGGCCCGGCCCTCGGTGATGCCGTAGACGGGCTTGATCTTCTCCGAGCGGATCAGCACCTGGGCGCCGGCGTCGATCCCGGCAATCGGTTCGTGCAGTTCGGCCCAGTCGTGATGCCAGTAGGCAAATACCCAGGGGTCGGTCTCTTCGACCCAGCGAGCGAGCCGGTCGGTATCGACCTTCACACGCTCCAGACCTTCGGTTGCTTCGACACCGCGAAAGCCCTCGTTCGGCCAGCGGGCCAGGGTCATGGGCTGGTCGTCGTAGAACAACTCGGCCTCGGCGGCCGGGCTGCCGGCAGAGAAGCCGTGCGCGGCCAGCTTGCCGTAATTGGTGATTCCCTGGGCTTTCAGATCGGCCACTCGCACCTGGGCCCGCGAGACTTCCGGCAGCCGGTCCAGAATGGCCTGATCGGTCACCGGTCCCCAGTCGCCGACGGTCACGCCCCCCGTGAAGCGGACCTCTGCGTCGGGCCAGGCCCGATAGACAATCGGGGCTTGTGCAGAGCCGGAATCCTGGGCGGTGAACCGGACCGGTTCCGAGAGAATGTAGGTTCCTGAGGCGAACACGACCTGGATCGCCTCGCCCGGCTGCTCGGCCTTGACCTGGCGGACTCGATCTCGGGCAGCGGCCAGGGTGGCGAGCGGGGCCTGCCGGGTACCGGGGTTGGAGTCCCGGCCGCTGGGGGCCACGTAGAGGGTCGTTTCAGCGGATAGACCGGAAAAGGCCAGGAGAACGAACAGAATCGAGTAGCTGAAGTCTCGCATCAGGGGATCTCCGAGGGAGCGTTTCTGAGGTCACAGGCGGGGCCGGCACGGCCGAAAACCCGATTCTACACGGGCCGGACGGCGGATTGAACAAGTCCCCGGGGAGTCGCCGGGAACCGGCCAATTCCCGTGGAATCGATCCGCGTCTGCGGTGTATACTTGAGGACTCGCTTGAATCAACCGTGCCGGAGCCGGACCCCATGCAGAAATCACTCGATCAGAAAATCGCCCGCATCCTCGCCGATTCGTCCTGCCGCGATTTCATCCTCGCCGACGCCAAGGACGCCGATATGGCGTTTGGACTGGCATCGCCGGGCAAGAGCCCCGAGCACCACTCCGACGAGGCCCATTTTCGCACGCTCGACGAATACCGCGATCTCATCCGCGAGATCGTCGCCCAGGGCCTGGTCGACATCATGTTGATGAGCGCCAGCACGAGCGAGATCCTGACCATCCGCGAGCGGCTGTTCGATTCCAGCCATATCACGCCCGCCTGCCGCGCCAACGACACCAGCGACATCTGGCTGGCGGCCGGTTCGGGCCGCTACGGTTCCCAGCCCTCCCAACCTTTCCGCTCGGCCACACTCGACCACATCATGTGCGGAAAAGTCGAGTGCAGCGGTTCTGAACGCGGCCTGGGGGCCGATCTGGGCCTCTACTCGGTCACCTTCAACAACGACGTCAACCTCGACCACGCGACGTTGGAGAAATACAAGGAGTTTCGCCTGGAGGCGGAGCGGAAGGGCTTTCGCCACTTTCTCGAGGTTTTCGACCCGAACGCACCGGGCGAGCATGCTCCGCAGGACCTGGCCCGGTTCATCAACGATCATATCGTCCGCACGCTGGCGGGCGTGACCAGTTCGGGCCGCCCTCTCTTCCTGAAGATCCCCTACCACGGCCCCAAGGCGATCGAATCGCTGGCTCGATACGACAAGTCGCTGGTCGTCGGCATCCTCGGCGGCTCGTCGGGTACCACGTTCGATGCGTTCCAAATGTTGTGGGAAGCGAAGAAGTACGGTGCCCGGGTGGCTCTTTACGGCCGGAAGATCAACAATTCGGAGCACCAGCTCTCCTTTGTGCGTTATCTCCGCGCCGTGGCCGACGACGAGATCCTGCCGGCCGAAGCGGTCCGCGCCTACCACGGCGACTTGCAGCGGCTGGGCATCCAGCCTTACCGACCGCTGGACGACGACCTCCAGTGGACGTCCACGTCGAGCGCTTACAGCGGCTCGGGCTCGAAGCCGCACCGAGCAGCTCCGGCAGCCCGCGCTGCGGCAAGCGCTCGGCACGAGTCCGATCCCGACTTCAGCAAGATGACGCCGGCCGAGAAGGCCATGTGGAACATCGAGAAGTGGAAGCGGATCATTGGCTAGCGTCTTCAGTTACAAGATGCGCGCGGCATACGAGCGCCTTTGAAATCCGAAATACGAAGCACAAAATCCGAAACAAACCCAAAACTCAAACGCGGAAGGCTCGAGACAACATCCAGCGCGTGTCCGCTCGTCAGGTTTGAAACATTCGGATTTCAGGTTTTGAATTTGTTTAGGGTTTCGGATTTCGTGTTTCGGATTTGGTTACGGCCGGAGGCCGCGTCGGATGATTGGAGGGCATGCCGCCTCCCTGACGTCGCTCGTGCAATCCAGCGCAGGAGGTCTTGCCGTGGAGTTCAGTGGTTTTGAACCGACGCTCATCCAATTCCTCGACGAGTTGACCGTCAACAACAACCGGCCGTGGTTCTGGGAGAACAAGGAGCGCTACGAACGCGAGGTGCTGGGACCGTGCATGCGGTTCATTCGGGCCTTTGCGCCGCGATTGAAGAAGATCTCCAGGTACTTCGTTGCCAGCGATCGCCGGTTGGGCGGCTCGCTCATGCGGGTCTATCGCGACACGCGATTCGCCAAGGACTCGGAACCGTACAAGACGAACGTGGGGATCCAGTTTCGGCACGAGTTCGCCCGCGACGTCCACGCGCCGGGGTTCTACGTCCACATTTCTCCGGAGGAGTGTTTCGTCTGCGCCGGCACATGGCGCCCCGAGCGCGAGGCCCTGGCTCTGATCCGGCAGGCGATCGACGAAGAAGGCCCTCGCTGGCGGCGGGCGAAGAACGACAAGCGATTCCAGGCACGTTTTACCCTGGAGGGCGACAGCCTGAAGAAGGCGCCCCGCGACTATCCGGCCGACCATCCCCTGATCGAGGATCTCAAGCGGACCGATTTCATCGCCTATCGCGATGTGAGCGAGGGTGAAGTCCTCGGCAGCGATTTCGTCGACGTCGTGGCCGACGACTTCGCGGCGAGCCGCCCCTTCATGCGGTTCCTGTGCCGGGCGCTGAACGTGCCGTTCTGAGCAGTCGCTGGTAATCGCAACTTCCTGAGGGTTGCTCGTTTAACGCCCAGCCGAAGGCGCCGGCTTCCGTAGTGTGTCCGGCGCCTTCGACTGGGCGTTAAACGACTGCACTCGAACGGGTTCAGGTTCTCAGACTGCACCGAAGCGGCGCTGTCCAACCAGAACTCCTCCAGGAATCACGAAAGGCCATTCAGCATCGGTTTAGAAGAACTCGTACTCGATCCGTCCGTGACGTTCGGCACGCGAGATCGTTTCGTGGGCGTAGAGTCCGGCCAGCACGAATTCGACGCACGACGCCCGCATGGCTGCGTCGCTCGAGGCGTTGACTTCAAAGGCCTTCTCCCAGGCCGGCGGCACGTGCTTGAGGCGGTCGGCGTAGCGCTCCGAGGGGAGCAGGTCGCCGACTTCGACTTTCACGCCGCGCGAGAAGATCTCGGCGATCTCTTCGACGCCGTGCCGTTCGACGTATTCGTCGAACACGTCGCGAATCGCCTCGGCGACGATGGCGTCGAGCACCTGCCGCTCGGACATCTGGTGGCTGGACATCATGTCGAGCTCCAGCTTGCCGAGCGACGTGGAGACGAGATGGCCCAGGTCGCTGATCCGCGGAACGGCAGGGCGCTCGCCGAGCACGGCCGCTCGCTGCCGGGCGCTGGCGACCATGGCGCGATAGTTGGCGATGCTCAGCCGGGCGCTGACCCCCGATTGCTGATCGACGTACTTCGACTGCCGGGCGACGATGCTGATCTGCTCGATGATCTCGCGCATGAAGTAGGGCACGGCGACCGGGAACTCGCCGCCGAGATCGATTCCGGCTTCCTGCTCGGTGATTTCGACGCCGAGATCGCGTTGGCGCGGATAGTGGGTGTGAATGACCGACCCGATGCGGTCCTTGAGCTGGGGGATTACCTTGCCGCTGCGATTGTAGGTGGCCGGATTGGCGGAAAAGAGGATCATCACGTCCAGATCGAAGCGGATCGGATACCCGCGGATCTGGACGTCGCGTTCTTCCAGGATATTGAACAGCCCGACCTGGACCAGTTCGTCCAGTTCCGGTAGTTCGTTGATGGCGAACAGTCCCCGATGCATCCGGGGGATGAGCCCGAAATGGAGGGCGTCTTCGGCCGACATGCTGGTTCCCTGGGCCAGTTTGGCGGGATCGATTTCTCCGATCACGTCGGCAAACTTGGTTCCCGGTGCGAGCCGCTCGGCGTAACGGTCGTCGCGATGCCACCAGGCGACGGGGATCTCGTCCTCTGGACGCTCGGCCAGCATTCGCTTACCCGCCGAAGTGATGGGGGCCAGCGGATCTTCGTGAACGGGCGCACCCGGCAGGTCGAGGTAGGGGATCTCTTCGTCGAGGAAGCGGACGAGCAGCCGCATGAGCCGGCTCTTGGCCTGGCCTTTCTCGCCGAGGAACAGCAGGTCGTGCCCTGCAATCAAGCCGATATTGATTTCCGGGATCACCGTGTCCTGGTAGCCGACGATACCGGGAAACAGATCGTCTCCCGCACTCAGGGCACGCAGGAAGTTCTCCCGGATTTCTTCTTTGACGGTTCTGGACACCCAGCCACTTTCGCGCAGCTCGCGAAGGTTCGTCGGTTTGGTTGCGGTGCTCATCGTTCCGTGGGATCCTGGGACAGTCCGCCGCATGGGGTCGCAGCAGAACCGGATGTTTGACCCGCCAAAACGGCTTCTGCTCGTTCGTTGCGGGAATTGTAGCGCGGCCGTACGCCGGGGCCAAGAAACGCCGGGTCGCGCGGATGATCCGTCCGCACGACCCGGCATCGGAATGGACTCAATTCCAGGTTTCAGTATTCGCCGATCGGTTCGCCGCCGGCTCGGGTGCAGAGGGCGTTATACACGCTCAGGTCGATGGTTTCGGTGATCATCTGCACGTGTCCGTCGGAAAGGAGAAAATTCGTTCCGGCCGGATGGTAACTGCTGAAATTGTGGGTCTGATGCTCCACGTTCTCCTCCGAGTTGGGAGGGAACTCGTCGGAGGCGATGGCCACCACCCGCGCCGGCGCGTGCCAGCCGCCGGGGACGACGCCCGTCCAGGTGGAATACACCCATTTCGACCAGCGTTCGCCCACCAGGAAGGTGTTGCTCAGGCCGTCGGTGATATCGCGAAAGGCGAGACTGCGGTTGAGGTGGAAGATGCCGTTCCCCTGGCATCCGTTGTAGCCCGCCGCTCCTTGCTCGCAGACCGCGTGAATATCCTGGGTGCCGAATACGCCCGGGTAGTTGCTCTTGGCAAGCTTGGTGATGACGTTGCTGCCTTCCGTCTCCTCGTCGATCGCATCCTTCAGATCGAAAACGTCGTTGCCGACGTCTGAGGGGCAGAGGAAGGTCGACACCACCGTAACGCGTGCCCGATCGTTGGCCGGGTCGGCTACCGGCCGGTTCATGTCGATCAGGCCGTCGTAGAGCGACTGCTGCTCCATGAAGGGAAGGATCCGCGTGCTCCAGGCCCAGCCGGGATTGCCGACGAAATCGGCTTGGCCGCTGGAGTTGAAGCCCAGCCAGCCGATGGGCAGTTTCTTGTGCGTGTCGTGATAGTTGTGAAGGGCTATCCCGATCTGTTTCAGATTGTTCGTGCAGGACATTCGCCGTGCGGCTTCCCGGGCCGCTTGCACGGCCGGGAGCAGCAGGGCGATCAGGATGCCAATGATGGCGATCACCACCAGGAGTTCGACAAGCGTAAAGCCTTTGCGTTGCATGGGAGTATCTCTCACTTCGACGAATGACAAGAATGAAATGGGCAGTACGAAAGCAGTCTCTGCGAGCGCGCAGGGCAGTCCGCAGTCACACGGACGGAAGGAAAGCGATCGAGGAACCGCTCCACGGCCCAGCGAACAGAGGGACGTCACGCGCAGCGCACGACTCCCCCGATGGGAAAGAAGAGCAGATCAGCCGATCCGGCAGTGATGCTCACGCAATGGGAGGCCCGCGACCAAAAACGGTCGAGGGAACGTCGTCCGACGGAGGGACGGCCCGGACATGGACGAGAGGTTGCCTCAGTTCCGCCGAGACCTGATGCACCAGCATCGACGCAGGAATCGGCTTCTGCGACATGAACGAGCAGATCGGACAGTGCGAATCGAAGTACGCGACGACCGCGCTGACGCCCAACGCATCAGACGCCTGCGGAGAACCGGTTCGCACCTGGTGGGCGTGTCCCACATGGCAGACGTGTCCGCGACAGTCGATGGCCACCCCGCTCGGCTCCGAGCAGCAGCCGGGCCCCGAGTGAGTATGGAACGCTCCGCTGACCGTAACGGCCAGAAGGTAGCCACCCGTAAGAAGGGTGACGATCGCCTTGTTGCGGAACTGACTCATAGGGACACACGGGAGCACGGGCGAGAAAAGACCACCTTCATGCTAGACACTGGCTACGCACGAGTCAATCAACCTGTTCGCGCTCCACCGCTGATTCTTCGCCCCCCTGATTCATCGAGTGGACGCCACCGAGACACTTGAGGTGCCCGGCTGAAGCACCTGATACTCGAGGCTTCGCAGGAACCGTTTGGCCGTCGAGTAGTCCTGGGGATGCAATTCGCGAACCGCCTGGCGGAGTTGTTCCTCCATCTTGTCAGTCGTACGGCGCACGGCCAGGTGCTGCTCCGTGCCGAAACCGTCGGTCCGTCCCAGGTTACGGGAGACGGCCCAACGGTCCAGCAACTCCTCGTATTCGGCCCTCAAGGCGGCGAAGTGATCGTGTCGCAACAGGATTGGCCAGTTGACCTCCCCGGTCAGGGTGTCCAATTCCGAGGGGCTGAGCGGGGCGGGCTGGGCCGCACGAGCATAACGATCCAGGTCTTCCGGCGTCGGCCGGGGGCCACGTTCGGCACGCCGGTAGTCGCGGTTCATCTGGCGGAGTTTGAAGTAGGTCTCCACCGCATTCTGAGCGTTGACAAGGGCCCGCGAGAAAGCCTCCTGGGCGTTGATGGCCGCTTCCGAAGTATTCAAGTTGAATTCCCCTCGCGCACGAATCACCTCGGCGGCCCCTCGCGCGAACGACTCACCAGCCGTACTGGCCCGAAACGGATAGCTTTCGCCGACAACGACGCCGCCGACCAAGGGCGAGCCGGTCCCCAATCCGCTCATCGGACCCTCCGCGAACGACGGTCCAGCCAGTGCAGCCGCCAGAAACACGGCGGCAAAGCCGGCGCCGATCAGCGATTCCTTTTGCCTCCTGCTTGTCCCGTTCATCGATTCTATCTCCTAGTCATTAAGTGGTAATCAAGGCAACCAACATGAACGACCTTTCAAGCGATCGTGAATTGGACCACCCGCACCGAAAGGCCTTGGCAACTCGCTGGGAGCACCGAGGAATTATTCGCATTTGAGATTGCGAAATTCCACGGGGCTCTGGAATATGCAACCCCAATGAGAGGCGGATTGCCTCGTCTGCTTGCCTCGCGTCCCGAACGAAGCCCGGATGGCCCCCCGAAACGACCTATACTTGGACAATGCTGTCCGTAGCTCCCGGTACGCGCATACCAGTCGTTTCGGATGATTCCGGTGCCGGAAATTCCGCTCAAACCCGATGAACAGGCCGACCAGGCCGCCGCATCGCTACCGCCGAAGGAGGTCCCTCCATCGACTGAGGCGCGTCCGAGACACTGCGCCTCGAGCGCTCCGGCAGAAGAACCGGAACAATCGGCTCAGATGGTTTCGGGCACTCCCCCGCCTGCCCCGCCGGCACCCAGGCCAACGCCTCCGGTTCCACTCGACACTTGCGCGAGAATCGAGGCCGTCGGCAAAGCCGAGTCCTCCAGTGATGATAGGGGGCGCTCGGTTCTTAGTTTCCTGGTCAGCGGCCTGGTCCATGCCGTGCTCATGATCGTTCTGGCGACACTCGTCGCGGTCTCTCTGCCCGGCAACCGCTGGGACGGCTCCCTGATCCTGTCGGCGTCGGTGGATGAACCGGAATTGGAGCGGGAGCTGATGATTACAGCCACGCCGTCGGTCAACACGGTCCGGCGCCACGACACACATCTGCCGTTGCCCCCCGCCCCCGTCCCCGACGTGGACCTCTATCCGGAGCTGCCGCCCAGCGAAAAGCCGACCATGCAGCTCGGGGATATCAGCCTTTGGCCCGCGGAGTGGGGAAACCTCGTCCATCCGCTCATGGGCGGCGGCCTGGAAGGTCGGTTCAACCGCGCGGGAAGATCGGGCGACGGCGCCAGCGACGAAAGTGAAGCGGCGGTCGAACGGGGATTGTGGTGGCTCGTCGCCCACCAACGGCCCGACGGCAGTTGGAACTTCGACCATCGCGAAGGCAATTGCCGAGGTCTGTGCCGCAACCCCGGCACCAATACGAGCACGACGGGCGCGACGGCCATCGCCCTGGCCCCGTTCCTCGGCGCCGGCTACACCCACCTCAACGGCCAGCATGCCGAAACCGTTCGCCGAGGCCTCTACTACCTGCAAACCAGGGCTGTGACGACGTCCAACGGCATCGATCTGCGAGAAGGCACCATGTATGCCCAAGGGTTGGCGTCGATCGTCCTTTGCGAAGCCTACGCCATGACGAAAGACGGGGACCTGAAGGACCTCGCACAAGGGGCGCTCGATTTCATCGAATATGCCCAGGCCAAGAACGGCGGCTGGCGATACGAACTCCAAGAGCCGGGCGACACGACCGTTACCGGCTGGCAGCTCATGGCCCTCAAGAGCGGCGAAATGGCCGGGCTGCGGGTCCGATCGCCCACAATGTACATGGTCAACGATTTTCTGGATACCGTGCAAAGCGAAGAGGGGGCCAAGTACGGCTATCAGGATCCGAGCCCGCGACCGGCGACCACCGCGATCGGCCTCCTTTGCCGCATGTATCTCCGCTGGCCCCGCAGCCATCCGGGCCTCATGGGCGGCGTGCACTATCTCGACGAGTTGGGCCCCTCCGAGAACAACATCTATTTCAACTACTATGCCACCCAGGTCATGCACCACTGGCAGGGCTCCGAGTGGAAGCGCTGGAACGATCGCATGCGCGACTACCTCGTCCGGACGCAATCCAACCAGGGCCACGAGAACGGCAGTTGGTACTTCGAACACAATCATTCCGGGGAAGGCGGCCGCCTCTACAACACGGCCATGGCCATCATGACCCTCGAAGTCTACTACCGCTACATGCCCCTGTACCGCGATAGCTGGAAGGAGTAGAAAAGGGGCCAGGACTCTTTCATTTCGCCAGTTCGATAAGGCTTGCGAAATCAAAGAGTCCTGGCCCCTTTTTCTGATCGGCACGATCTGGCAGAATACTCCCAGAAGATCGCCCCATCGCTACGGACTTACCGGGGCAAACGTGGGAGAATTCGGCCGTGGCCAATCGCGACAACCACTACGAAGCGGCGTTCGAGGAATTCCTGAGAAGTCGCGGCGTGCCCTACGTGGCGGTCGACGAAGCCCGGCGGAGCCTGCTCTCCGACGGGCGCTCGATCAAGAGCCTCGACTTCATCGTGGCCGCACCGGGTGGTGCAACCTGGCTGGTGGATGTGAAAGGGCGCCGCTTTCCGAGCGGAGATGCCACCTGCCAATACTGGAAGAACTGGTCTCCCCAAGAGGATATCGAGAGCCTCGGCCAGTGGGAAGAGCTGTTCGGCGAGAACTTTCGCGGGCTGTTCGTGTTCGGCTATCACGTGCTCGGCGATCGCTCGCCGTTGTCGCTTGACCAGTGTTTCGAGTTTCGCGGGCGATTGTACGCCTTCGTCGCCGTCCGGCTGGACGACTACGCCGTCTGGTCCCGCCCCATCTCCAATCGCTGGGACACGGTCGCCATGCCCACCGCCGTCTTCCGGCGACTGGCCCAGCCCGTGGACGAACTGCTGCGGATCGACCCTACACCCTCACCCCGTAATGCCGCCCCGGTTCGCAAGGAATCACCGGGCCCACCTCGGCCGCCGGATTGACGCACAGAAACTCGTGCAAGATCTCCGGCCCGCGGGGTTCGTCGGCAGGGCGCTCGTGGTGCCAGGTGCGATGGGTGGGGGCGAAGCGATCGTCCAGGGGCCACGCGGTGAAGGGGTTGTAGCCGAGCGCCTCGATCAACTTCGACGAGTCCATGGTCACGTCGCCCGCCCGGGGCGGGATCGGTCCCGCATGGAGCCGAGACAAGCCGAAGAGAAGCTTGGGATCATAGCCGCCGACCCGGTTGATCACCTGGGCGATCTGGTAGAGGCTGAGCTTTCGCGGACCGCCGGCGTGGTAGATGCCCGAGAAGGACCGGGCCAGCATGATTTCGCACAGGCGGCTCAGGCAGTCGCCGTAGGTCGGCGTGCGGATCTCGTCGTAATAGAGCGTGGCTGGACGCGACTTGCGGAACCGCGACGCGATCCAGTCGACCGCCCCCGCATGGCCGTTGAAACTGACCGCCATGGGCAGCGAAATCCGCAGGATGCAGGCGTCAGGATCGGTTTCCAGCACCACCTGCTCGCCCTCGACCATCGTGCGGCCGTAGACCGTGACCGGGTCGGTGGGGTCGGTCTCGACGTAGTCGCCGCCCTTGTCGCCGGAGTACACCAGGTCGATCGACAGGTGGACCAGCCTGGCGCCGTACTCTCTCGCCAGCCGGGCCACGTGTCCCACGCCTTCGACGTTCGCTCGTTGGGCCAGGACGGGATCCAACTGGCACGACTTCAGCGCGCAACTGCCGGCGCAATTGAGCACCGTCCGAAAGCGATGCTCGGCAAACAGCCGGGCCAGGGCCTCGGCATCTTCCGTGTTGCAGGCCACGATCCCCGGCCCTTCCAGTTGCCAGGTGTCTTCCTGCCGAATGCCGACCACCTGGCCCGGGTAGCGCGACTGGAAGTAGTGCAGCGCATGGTAGCCCGACGGCCCCGCCACGCCGGTGACGAGCAGGGGCAAGGGGATCGGGTCGTGAGGAAGCCGGACCTGGTACATAGGGGGAAGTGCCGCTGGAGGACGGTGAAACCCTCAATTCTACCATGAGACTCGATGCGCCGGTAGGCGACTTGCCCTACCGCCTGCGGACGCTGCCTCACGGTAGGTTGTTGTTTGCCGACTCTCGGTGCGTCATGACGCACCCTGCGGGCCCAGACCACCCCAATTCCGGCGGGTTGGCTTCGGGCGTACAATGGAAGGCACGGCTCTCACTCCCCATTTCCCGCCCCGTTATGCCCGCCTTCACTCAACGGCTCACCGATCTGCTGATTGCCTGGCGTCTTCCGCTGCTCGCACTGGCGCTGGTTGCAGCGGCGGCGGCCTTCGTTCCGTCGCGACAGCTCCAGTTCGATCGGTCGATCGACAGCATGTTCGCTGCCAACGACCCGCTCATCGGACCGTACCATCGCCTCAAGCGGACCTTCGGAGGCAACGAGGTTGTGCTGGCGGTCTACGCCGACCCCGGGCTGTTTGCCGCCGACGCCGGCGGCATCCGCCGCGCGGCCGAGGTCAGCCGGCGACTGAAAGCCGTTGAGGGGGTCGACGACACGATCAGCATCGATCAGCCCCTCGAGGAACGGATCGTCGAAGAGACCGTTCAGGCGGCCCGAGCCCGAGAGCTGTTCGCGGGCTATACGCATTCAGCCGATGGCCGGATCGCCGCCGTGGTCTGTATCCTCCAGCCCGAGTCGGAAGCCGGGCGATCGCGGCAAGAGGTCATTGCCGACATGCGCGCGATCATGAACGACCTGCCCAAGCCGCTCGGGCCCGGCATGTTGGCGGGCGAGCCGGTCATGGTCTCCGACGGTTTTCGCTACGTCGAAGGAGACGGCCGCCGTCTGGCCTGGGCCTCCACCGTTCTGCTGGCGATCGTCATCGTCGTCTGCTTCCGCAGTCTCCGCTGGGTCCTGGTGCCGGTGGCCGTCGTGCAGTTGGCAGTTCTGCTGACCAGGGCAACGCTCGTCGGCAGCCGAGTGCCGATGAGCATGGTCAGCTCCATGCTCACGGCAGTCGTCACCGTGGTCGGCGTGGCCACGGTAATCCACATCATCGTCCGCTACCGGGAAGCCCGGCAGCAATCCCTCGCCCCGCGCGAGGCCCTCTTGCAGGCAGCCGGACTGCTCGCCGCCCCGGTCTTCTGGTCGTGTGCCACGACGATTGCCGGTTTCGCCTCGCTGCTCGTGGCCAAGGTCGCCCCGGTCCGCGACTTCGGCCTGATGATGGCTCTCGGCACCTTCATGGTCTTCGTGAGCGTCCTGCTCGTCGTGCCCGGGCTGGTTCTGCTGGGACGCTACGATCCCGACCCGAAACGCGTCTGGGGTGAGGGCTACCTGGAAAAACTCCTTGACCGGACGGCGCGTTTGGTTCAACGCCGGCCCAAGACGTTGGGCCTATCGATCTTGATCGTGGCGATTGCGGCCGCCGCGGGTGTCTCGCGGTTGGAACTCGAGAGCGATTTCACCCGAAACTTCCGCGCCGGCAGCCCGATCGTGCGCTCCTACGAATTCGTCGAAACGAATCTCGGCGGGGCGGGCGTGTGGGATATCGTCGTGCCGGGCGAGAAGGACCCCGACTGGGCGTTTCTCAGCCGGTTGGACGACCTGGAGAATCGGCTTCGCAAGGAAGTGGTCGTCGAGAACGCCGACGGAACCGCCGCGCCGGGGCTCACCAAGGTGCTGAGCCGGGTGGACGGAGTCCTGGCGGCCTCACCGCAGCATCCCGATCGGATCCGCTCGACCATGCGCCGCAACGTGGCCGCCGGCGTCGCCTGGCGGCACTTCGCCGAAAAAATGCCGGCCCTCGAAACGGCCCTGGAAGGCGAAGACCCCCAGCAACCGGGACAGCACCTGTTCCGGGTGATGCTGCGATCCTACGAGCGTCAACCGTCGTCGACCAAGCGGGCGATCATCGAGCAGGTCGAGCGGATAAGCCGCGAGGAGTTTCCGCCTGAGGGTGGCGCCCCGAGCGCCGAGGTGACAGGCTTCTTCGTCCTCCTGGCCAACCTGATCGAGAGCATTCTTCGCGACCAGTGGTTGGCGTTCTGCATCGCCACCGCGGTGATCTGGCTGATGATGCTCGTCGCCCTGCGGAGCCCGCTCCTGGCGTTGATTGCCTTGGTACCCAACGCGTTGCCGATCTTCGTCGTGACCGGCATGATGGGTTGGCTGGGCTTGAAGATCAACATGGGCGCCGCCATGATCGCCGCGGTTTCCGTGGGACTTTCGATCGACTCGTCGATTCACTACCTGACCGCTTTCCGCCGGGCACGCGAACAAGGAGCAGCCATCGACGACGCCCTGGCGGCCGTCCACCAGACCGTCGGCCGGGCCGTCGTCTTCTCGACGCTCGCCCTGATCGTCGGGTTCACTGTTCTGTGCACCAGCCAGTTCGTGCCCACAATCTACTTCGGCGCCCTGGTAAGCCTCTCCATGTTGGGCGGATTGATCGGCAACCTGATCGTTCTCCCGGTCCTCATCAAGCTGATGCACTCCGCCCGCCAACCCGAAACACCACCGAGCACCGACGTCATGCCATCCCCACACTAACCCGAAGCGTCAGCGAGGACAGAAGACCCGCCGGCTCACACCACCCCAAATCGCCAGCTTTGAAGTTGCGCTATTTCATGGCCGGGCTCTCAAGAGCCGCGTTTTCCAGCGGTTCTTGTGGTCGGCTCTGGAGAGCCAACCTACGAGGAGCACTCCCATTTCCGACATGCAGCCAAGAAGCCAATCCCTCGGCGAAGAAATCGCCAACAGCGTCAGCCACGGTATCGGACTGTTGGGGACGATCGCCGCTGCGCCCGTTCTCATCGTTGCGGCCGTGCGCCACGGCGGACCTGCGGAGATCGTCGCCGCGAGTATCTTCGCCGCCACGATGATCTTCCTGTACTTCTCCTCCACGCTCTACCACGCCTTACCGCTTGGCAGAGCGAAGCAAATCGTCCGCAATCTCGATCACGGGGCTATCTATCTGCTGATCGCGGGCACCTACACGCCGTTCACTCTCGGCGTCCTTCGCGGCCCCTTGGGCTGGACGCTGTTCGGCCTGGTCTGGGGCCTGGCAATCGCCGGGCTCTGCCTCGAGAGCGTCAATAAGAAGCGCGCCCGAACCGTCTCCACCTATCTCTACCTGGCCATGGGCTGGCTGGTCGTGATCGCCGTGCATCCCCTATGGGTTAAGCTACCCCGGGCTGGATTCTTCTGGCTCCTGGCAGGGGGGATTGTCTACACCGTGGGAGTGCTCTTCTACGTGGCCACCCACGTGCGCTATGCCCATTTGGCCTGGCACCTGTGTGTCCTGGCGGGATCCTCGTGCTTTTTCGTGGCCGTGCTATGGTACGGGCATTGAAGTCGGACTGGCCGCGAGCAACCTCTTCGACACCTCCAACACCGCGTTCGCCGGGATCGCATAGGTCGTCACACGCAGCGCTCGGGCGATGTTGATGCCCACGATCTTGCCGTCGGTGTCGACTAGCGGACCGCCGCACTCGCTGGGATGGACGACCGAGTCGTGGGGGAGCACAGAAGGGAAACCGCTGCGCCGCGCACTGAAGGGCCCTCCGCCCCAATGGTCCTGGGGCAACGGGTACGTGTAGCGTTTGCCCAGAGTGGCCGTCACCTCCAGTTCTTTGTCTCCCCGTCGAAGGGCCAGGCGGATCGTGCGGCCGGGCACGTGGACGCCGACAGCCTTGATGACCTGCTCGTAGTCCTTCATCGCCACACCATCGATCCCCACGATCCGATCGCCGGGCCGAATACCGGCCTTCACGGCCGGGCTGTCGCGATCGACGCCGGTAATGCCGAGCCCCCCCTCGCCGTCACCCAACCCGACCCCCAGCCAGCCGCGGCGTTCCTCGGGTTCGGTCGGACCGCCAATCGCTCGCGGCTCGGAACTCACCACCCCCACCGACAACAGCTCATCCTGCGGAGCAACGGAAGCAATCAGACTCCCGGGCGGCGGCACATCGCCCGTGCGCCACACCGCCGGCCTCAGCCCCTTGGCGTCTACCTTCAACACGGCCAGGTCGTGGATCTCATCAACTCCCACGAGGACACTCGGATGATCGACCCCGTCGCCGGTCTGGCAACTCAGTTCGCCGAGCAACTCGCTTGCCTTGGTGATGACGTGCCCTCGATCGTCGAGAACGACGCCCAGCACCGCCGGCTTGCCGTCGGCGAGGATCCGCACCGTGGCCGCCGAGGCCTCGGAAACGGCCGGCTGAAACGCCGACTTCACGCTGGCGGTGTTGGTCGAGTGCAGCGACCAGTTCCGCGTCCAGAACCGCTCCAACCGCCCCGGCTCTTCCGGCTGAGCGTCCTCCGCCCCCCACGCAGACTGGGGACCAACCAGGCTGCCCACCACGAGAAACAACGGCAGAATATAACAGATTCGCTTCATAACTTCTGTTCCTGGTCCAATCGCCGCGCGATCCGTGGAGAAACGCTATCGAATCATTATAGCCGCGTGGGCAAGCCGTCGGAGATGCTCCCTCCACTTCCGGCAGGGGAACTCCAAAGTAGCAGGCACGCTCCGCCGTGCCGTCCGCCGAACTGCAAAGTAGCAGGCACGCTCCGCCGTGCCGTCCGCCGAACCGCAAAGTAGCAGGCACGCTCCGCCGTGCCGTCCGCCGAACTCCAAAGTAGCAGGCACGCTCCGCCGTGCCGTCCGCCGAACCGCAAAGTAGCAGGCACGCTCCGCCGTGCCGTCCGCCGAACTGCAAAGTAGCAGGCACGCTCCGCCGTGCCGTCCGCCGAACTGCAAAGTAGCAGGCACGCTCCGCCGTGCCGTCCGCCGAACTGCAAAGTAGCAGGCACGCTCCGCCGTGCCGTCCGCCGAACCGCAAAGTAGCAGGCACGCTCCGCCGTGCCGTCCGCCGAACCGCAAAGTAGCAGGCACGCTCCGCCGTGCCGTCCGCCGAACCGCAAAGTAGCAGGCACGCTCCGCCGTGCCGTCCGCCGAACCGCAAAGTAGCAGGCACGCTCCGCCGTGCCGTCCGCCGAACCGCAAAGTAGCAGGCACGCTCCGCCGTGCCGTCCGCCGAACCGCAAAGTAGCAGGCACGCTCCGCCGTGCCGTCCGCCGAACTGCAAAGTAGCAGGCACGCTCCGCCGTGCCGTCCGCCGAACTGCCGGAAATCCCAATTTCCCGCCAGCGGCGCTCGCAGAGTACCTGCTACTTTTCTTGCCACAAGAGGACTCTGCAGTTCTCCTGGCACTTCCGGCTGGATTTCGGGGATGTCTTCCGTGACACTGGCTCCGCCACATCCTAACGCCACAACTGGCAATTCGAACTTGGTACGGCCATGGCAGGGTTCCGATTATTCCGAGAGTGCCGATCGAATCGGCGTTTTTCTCCACACGTTGCCAAAACACGACCTACGGTTATGACAGTGCATGCCGTGGTTGCCACGGCCGCCAAGTGGTAACTGACAGTTGGGCGGGGGTCTACCCGCGTTGTGAACAGGGTGAAAGCAATCGTTTTGGGAGCAAGACTATGAGCAACAAGGCCACGTCTCCGGTCGACCACGGCATTCTGTTGGAGGCAGGAACGAACGAAGCGGAGGTGCTTGCGTTTCGCGTGAGCGGGGCGCGGTTCGGAGTGAATGTTGCCAAAGTCCGCGAGGTCGTGCCCCTGGAACGGCTCACTGCGATTCCCCACAGCCACCCGGCAATTGACGGGCTGGCCGAGGTCCGCGAGATGGTCATTCCGTTGATCAATCTGCGGAAGTTCCTCTTCAACGACTCCGAACACCGTGCGGCCGACGGCAGCGAAAGCCTGCTCCTGCTTGAATTCAACAACCTCCATACGGCCTTCCGAGTGGAAGAGGTCGAGCGAATCTACCGCGTGTCGTGGAAAGACACTCTCCCCGTGCCGCAGCTTGGCGAGAACGCCTGCCCCGTCACCAGCGTTCTTCGCCAGAAGGAAGGGCTGCTGCCGATGCTCGATTTCGAGTCGATCTGCGCGAAGGTCGGCCTGGGCGGAATGTCGCTCGATCTGGAGAGCATCGATAAGGACCAGGCGGCCGCCAAGGCGGAAGTTCCGATCATCTATGCCGACGACTCGCAACTCGTGCGGGCGATGGTGAAGGACTCGCTGCACGAGGCCGGCTTCCAGCACCTTCGAGGATTCCCCGACGGCCAGGACGCCTGGGAGTACCTCAACGATCTGGCCAAGGAATCGACGGCCGACAATATCCGCGAGAAGGTGGCCTGCATCGTCACCGACGTCGAGATGCCGCGAATGGACGGCCTCAGCCTGACCAAGAAGATCCGGCAGAATCCGGTCCTCGCCGGTGTTCCCGTGATCGTCTTCTCGTCGATTGCCACCCGGGATAATCAGAAGAAGGGCCTGCAAGTCGGCGCCTCTGCCCAAGTCTCCAAGGCCAAGTACGACGAACTCATCCAGACCGTCCATCGGCTCCTGGGAATGGGAGCTTGAAAGTTGTCAGAGTTCTGGGGTCAGGGTTCAGGACTTGACTGCTGCGGCAAGGCGGGCTCGGATGGTTCCGACTTCAAGCCGACGCTGTTGACGGTGACCACCTGGTAGGAATGCTGGCCGAGCAGGGCACAATTCCACTTGCGGGCCAACGCCTGCCGAGATCGATCGTGTGCTCCGCGCCGTCTGTTCTTCCGCCCCGAAGGGGCAGCGATATACCAGCCCAGGGCACCGCCCTGGGTGAGGATAGCATAGGATCTCCCGTGCCCTGAAAGGGCCCAACAACTGGAGCGTTGCACCCACACACCTTGAGTGCTACAATCCCTGACATCGAGAGGAAGCGGTATTCTGCGGGGGAGCCCTGTCAACGATTGGCAACTGCTCAATAGACAGTACGATACGTCGCAAAGAACAACACGAGCCCGTTTTCATGCCCGGACGCCGAAGAAGCAGCTTCCGATCGGGAGACCTTGCCGAACACCTCGGCTTGCTACTGCTGAAAGGAATCGCAGCCGTTGCCGAAGTCGCTCGCCCGGAAGACGTTGGTTTAGATGCGATCGCCACTCTAAAGGACATCGGTGTAGAGATCGATCCCGATAACCTGTTCGGCAAGTTCCTTTTCGCCCTACAGCAACCAGATGGAGGCGGCGCGACGTAACAAACCGGTTGCCCTCGGATCCGCGGGCAACACGGCTTGCTGTGATCAATCGGCCTCTGGGCGGCAACATTGTGAAGGCGGATGGGAGAAGAAGTTGCCGTGTTCTACAGGGACTCCCCCAAGAGACGCTGCCTGCCCGATGATGTTGAACACCTTCGGCGTTGCGGCCGCGCGACTCCTCGTACCTAGGGTGTGCTTCGCGACCCTAGGCTATGGCATTTAACACCTGGGGCATAGAGATGGTGGAGATATCGTAGCGCACGGTGACGTCTCACCGCACAAAATACTTCCGCGCCTCATCATCCGTGGGCACATCCTCCACCGATTCACAAAGACACATCACATCCAGCCGCGGATTCGTCTCGGCCGTGCCGGGGCCTTCGCGGGGATAGATGCGGAAGGTAAAATCGCCCTCGTCGAGTTGGAGCCGGATCGGCGAGCCGGGCGGAACGGTGGTCACCCCGCCGCCGCGGCCCGTCCAGTGCCACCTGGCTTCGTTCAGACCGCAGTTGCCGATCACCTGGTCGCCGTTCAGCGTCACTTCCTCACCGCCGGGCACAAAGCCGAAAGACATGTCGCCGCCGCGCGGATAGCGGACACGGGACCACAGCGTCCAGACGCCCTTCTTCGGGATGTGGACGCGGTACTCGCAGTAAGACGGACTGGCGGCCGAGCGGTCGATCTTGCCGGAGCAGAGGATGAAATCGCCGACGGCGTCGGGGTCTTGGATTCCGGCAGCGGAAGCTTTGACCATCGAACCGGCGGATGCGGAGAAGTCGGCGGCCTTGATCCAGATGCGGCGGGGCGGGTGGACGGTGAACCTGGCCGATTCGAGAGCCCGTCGCACCGACTCGGCCGGCGCGCCTCGGAAGTCGATCTTGCGATAGCGATAGTCGACGGCCAGCGTGATTCGTCCGTTGTCAGCCACGTGACGAGAAACGCCCGTCGAATCGCCGTCTTGAATCTGCTCGGTAACCACACTCGACTCCGACAGCAGGCCGGCATCGAGCACCAGTTCTCCTTCCCGTCCGCGGGCGTGCCAGAGCCGCAGCAGGACCGCGTCGCCCATCGCGCCGACGAACGCCCGGACGTCGTCGTCGGCCAGGGGCACCCGCGCTATCTCAATGGGCATGGGTGCGTCCCACAGTTCCGTGTCGACCAGGAAGTCCTTGCCCGGCGTTTCGAGCAGCTTGAGATCCGTTTCGGAAAGTCGCTTCGTGTTGGGAATGGGCGAGCGGCCGTATTGATGGTACCGCAAGGCTTCGTAACGCTTGATCATGGCCAGGATATCTCCGGTCAAGGGATGCTGCTCCATTCGGCCGAAGCTGGTTTGCAGCGAGATGGGCGAGTCGTAGGCCAGCGACTTGCACATGAGGTACTCGACTTCGTCGTATTGCAGGCCGTCGTACTCGCCGTCGGCCGGGTTGATGCCGAACCAGCCGAGTTCGCCGGGGATCATGTCGTCCCGGCAGGCGACGACCCGCCGGGCCGTGCGGTCGATGTGGTCCTTGCACGTGGGCCACTGGTCGATGGTGCCGCCGGCCCGGAGATAAGCCAGGTAGGTGCCGGGGTACTGGTCGATGGTGGCGCTGCTGGTGAAGGAGTGCCACAGGTTGTGGTGGAAACCGCCCCCCTTGTGGATGAGAGGCCGTTTCGTGAATTTGCCCATCGCGACGGCCTGGAAGTTGGCGGCGTAGTAGTCGAAGCGCCGCGGGTCCACGTCCTCGCAGCCGTCGAAGTAGACCATGTCGAAGCCGCAGGTGTTGAAGATCCCGGCCAGCCGATCGGTCACTTCGTCCAAGAGGTCCGTCTCCTGGTCGATGATGTAGCCGTTGATGCAGCCGTCGACCGCGTAGTGCCGGCAGTCGGCTCCCGCCTGGTGAGCGGCGGCCTTCGTGCCCCAGGCTCCGCGGCGGCAGCCGAGAAACGTATCCCACTTCCCTTCCGGGCCGATCGACTCGTAGCGGATGATTTCGTCGTCGATGATGACCTCCTGGTGCTTCTCAACCGTGCCCTCCCAGACCTTCTGTTTGGCGACCGGGCTGCCGGGCCACTGGCTCAGGTCGCTGGTTGTGCGGACGGTTGTGGCGTCGGCCGCAAGATCGTCGGCGAGCACGGCCGTTCGGTCGACGAGGAACCGGCGATCGGGAACCGGGGTCACGTAGGGATCGATCTTGGAGACCTTGGAGGCGAAGCAGTGCATGCCGACCAGGATGCTTTCGCCGTGGAGCCGGTCGACCGTTCGCTTGAGGCTCTCGATACCGTCGGGGTAGCGGGCGGTATTGAAGAGATAGTGGCCCGAACTGGTGCACCACGCGCCCGAGTCGATCATGACCTGGCGAAAGCCGGTCTTGCGGCAGCAGTCGATCACCTGGTCGACTTCATTTTCGGCGAAGCTGAGGAACCAGTAGGAACCGCGGGCCATGGGGGTGTCTTTGGAGGCGATAACGTCCGCGGTCGTGTTGGTCGGCATGTCGTAGGTTTCAGCGTACCGGGCCATGACCGTCTTCAGATCGGTAGTGGGAACCACGAGCAGCGAGGCCGCGGAACCCTCGAGTTTCGGCCCCGGCTCGTCCTGGGCGGAAGCAGTCAGTTCCGCCGATTCGTCCCGGCCGATCGGCCGGCACAGGGTTTGCCGATTGGCTCCCCGCACAACCACGGCGGTCTGCTGGTCCCATGCGCCGTTGAGACGCGAGCCGACGTGTTCGGTCAGGCTGGTGCCGATCCGCAGGAAGGTGATCTGCTGGGGGCGGGTGCCGACGATACGGTCGAGGCGAAAGGTGATCCAGTTGTCGGCTTGTTCGATGGCATATTCGAGTTGGGTGTCGATGCCGCCGAACTTGACGATGAGCCGGTCGCCGGCGCAAGCCGCCGCGTTGGCGGAATAGGTCTTGCCGCCGATTTGGACGTAGGCCATCGGCATATTGCGATCGACGGCAAGGAGCGAGCGCCCGGTTTGGGTTTCAGTCAGCGACTTCCAGACGGCATTGTCGCCGAGTTCGACGCGAAACGATTGCGTCTGGAACACGATCTCTTCGGCCGTTGCCGGTAGGCAGACGCCGAGAAGCAGCATGGCCGGGAAGGCGTAGAAGATCGACTCACGGTGGGCGGGACCGGGCTGGTTGGGAGTCACTGTGGCACTTGGCGTCATGGAACGTTCCCCGTACATATTGGCCCGCTGGACCGCTTCGACAGATTGCGTTATCCGATTTTCATCAGCGTAAGGCATCCGCCGACAAAAAGAAACGCGCCCACGCCGAAGGCCACGGCTCCCATGGCAAAGGGGCGGTTTCGTCTTCTGTTGATTGCCCAGAGGATACCGCCACAGATGGGCCCGATCACGCCTGGTGCATTCATAGAGACGATCATCCCGCCGACCCCTCGATAGGAGCCGGTTTCCACGAGGGCAACGACCATTCCTGCCAATGCCGCAAGGCCGAAGGTAATGACAGCACAGAGCAAGGCCCCAAGCACGAACGATCCGACGGCCCGGGCGGTGATGCGAGGTGATGCGTTTGGCTCGATTGGCGTCTTTGGAGATTCGTAGGGATTGGTCATACAGCATCTCCTCGGTCAGAGGATAGTGATTGCCATGAAGCACCCGCCAAACAGCAGGAAGGCGGCCACGCCGAAGGTGATTGCCCCCATAGCATAAGGCCGATTCGAGTGTCGGGTGACTCGCCAGAGGATGTCGCTGCAGAGCGGGCCGATGACGGCGGGAGAACCCATGAAGAAGACGATTCCCGCAAGCGATTTGGGCAACGCGGTCGCCAGCGCGCTTGCGCAGGCCAGCGATATCACGGTTGCGCCGACAGTCAACATCATGGCCACCGCGAACCCGGCCAAGAACGTGCCGACGGTTCGGGCGGTGAGCGGAGGTTCGTTCGGCCGGAATGGGCTCTTGGGAGATTCATAAGGATTCGTCACGGGGCGGCTCCTGGGCGTCAACGTTGCGGGTGAGCAGGTGAATTGCCAGCGTCCCCGGGCAATGTCCGGAAAGACTCATGAACGATGCGAACACGGGCAGCCAGAAGAGCGGCACGAACCGCGGGTTCCAGGCGGCCAGGGCGGTGAACGACAGGATAATGACCGTCTTGAGCTTGTAGGCGGCGCGGAAATCGGGACGGGCCATCAGGAATGAAAGCCCGAAGGTCAACACGCCGGAAAGGGCGAACAGGTCCAGACAGGCGAAAAGGACACTCCACAACTGCATGAACCCCAGGCCGGCTCGAATGACCTTGGCGGTCGGTTCTGCGAGGCGGGGCATCATCATCGGAACGGCCTGCCGATAGGCGGCGTAGTCGTCGGGGCAGGCGGCCAGCAGGTTCTGTTCCTCCCGGCGAGCCCGATAGGCCATGGCCGGCCAGAAGACTGCCAGGACCAGCCCGGCCACCAGCGGGTTGGACGCGATCAGGCCCATGCCGACGCCGAACAGGACCAGCGAGCCGTACATGGGGTGGCGCGACCAGGTGTAGGGCCAGCGGCGCACGATCTGGTGGTTCTCCTGGATTTCGATCTGATCGCTCCAGAACCGCCCGATCACATGCCGTGCCGCAATGTTCACCGCGGCCGAGTAGACCAGCAGGGCAGAGCCGGCCAGTTTGGCGGCCGTGACTGCCGCGGTGGAGAGCGGAACCCGTCCGACGTTCAACCGGGCCAGGACGTAGACGGCGAAAAAGAACAAGGTCATGGTGAGCGTGGCGACCAGGTTGCGTTCCCGGCGCTGAGGTGTTTCGACGCTATCGCGCTTGTCGAGCAGGCGAACGGCCACCGTCGCCAGCACGGCCGTGGCCGCCAGGTAGAGGACGGCGTACTCCCACTGAGTTGCGAGTTGGGTGAACGTCAAACCGTAGGACAGGATTGCATCCTGTCCGGACAGGTTACAAACCTGTCCTACAGCAGACGATGCCGCATCGATTCCGACTTGCCCGGTGTCAAAGAGAATGTTCACAAGCGGGCCTCCGATCTTGGCGAAGACGGGTCCACACTTCGTAGCAGAAAACGGCCACTCCCGCGGCAGCGATCCACTGGTAGACGGTCAGCCCTGCCAGCACCCGCGGCTCAACCCGAATGAACTCGGCAAAGAACCGGAACAGGCAATAAGAGCCCAGGTAGAGCGGGAACCAGGCCCCTTCGGCCACCCGGCGGGAGCGAAGCAGGCAGAAGACGGCGAAGGCCGCGGCATGAAAGGCGATCTCCAGCAGCGGTGCGGGAAAGCCGCCCGCTCCCCAGCAGCAGCCGTTCAGCAGGCACCCCACGCGTCCGACGGCCAATCCGGCGGCCAGGGGGAGGACGAAGGCGTCTCCGCCCCCCTTCCACGATTGCCCGGTCCACCATTTCGCCAGGCGCACGGCGAGGTAGGCGCCCAGCAGGGCCCCCAGCACGCTCTTGCCGGTGGCCGCAAACTCGGGCCGCAGGCCGTAGGAGAGCAATACGGGCAGCTTCGCTCCTACGATCAGGCCGATGAACGCGGGGAAGATCACAAACCCGGTTCGGCTGCGGGGCACGCGGTGGACGGGGAGCAGGAATCGGACGACCGCGGCCGCGACCATGCCCAGGCCGATCATCACCGGATAGGCGGGCAAGGTGAGCGAGAAGAACCTAAGCTCCGGCGCCATGGTCTCGCTCCCGGTGGATCGTGTTGTAGCTGCAGAACGGGATAATGCGGCCGTCGCCGGTTACCACGCCGATGCAGCAACGGGCCGCACGGCCGGCGTCGAAGGTCTCCGCATCCATGAACTGCTTGACGACGATTCGCAGGATCTTGCGCCCCTTCCACTCGGCCCGATTCGCGTTCCGAAAGAACCGGCGCAGGTCGAGGGCCGGCAGGATATTGCTGAACCGCAGACCGTTCTCCAGCGTGACGCAACGGATCTTGGGGGTCAATTGCTCCATGGTGGCCGCATTGAACGACAAGCGGTTCTTCACCGAATCGACGATCTCGCGAGGCTTGGCCAGCCGAATCATGGGGAACGGTTTTCGCCGCGGCCGGCAATAGAGATAGCAGAGTTGGGTGCAATAAGGGTGCGAGCAGGGGAGCGGGAAGACGTCGGAAGCCGTAAGCCACGGCAGCCGGGTCATGGAGTCGACGATATCCGAGGCCGTCACGCGCAGGCTCGAATCGGCCGAGCGATTCCGGCCGCAGTAGGAGAGCGTTTGGAACGTCAGCCCGGTCACGCCGGGAGTGGCGACGGCCCGCTGGATCAGGGCCGGTACATCGGCGAGGTTCTCCGACGTAACAGTGGCCACCAGATTGACCTTGATGCCGGCCTCGACCAGTTGTGATACGGCCGTTTCCTGATCGGCCCTGGCATCGTAGCCGCGCAGTCGCTCACTGGCGGCGGCCGAGTCGCCGTCGTACTGGAGGTACACGTCAAGAACGTCCTTGAAAACGGCCAGCTCCTGCACGAAGCCGGGCTCGGCGGCGATCCTGCGGCCGTTGGTGTTCAGCAGGACTCGATTCGGCCTGCGCCGCCGGGCTTCCTCCAGAAATGGGATCAGCTCCGGATGCAGCGCCGGTTCTCCGCCCGAGAGTTGTAGGACGTCGATCGTGCCTTCCACACGTTCCAAGGTATCCAGCCGGCTGCAATAGTCCTCGAAGGAGATCGGTCCCCGTCCGCCCGGATCGGCGTAGCAAATCGGGCAGTTCATGTCGCACTGGTCGGTGATCTCGACGAGTCCGCTGCACGCGTGCTGTTCGTGCTGGGGGCAATAGCCGCAATCCTCCGGGCAGCCGTTCTTCACCTGGGTGGCAAATTCACCGGGTATCCGGCCGTGGATCATGACCGCCCCCGAGCCCACGTAGCGAGTGAAGGACGAGCTGACCAGCACGAGCGACCGGCCGTGTTCGGGGCAGTACTTGTCGAGCCAGGCCTTGCCGTCCTGCTCGACGATCTTGGCGTCGATCTTGCGGCGGCAGACCGAGCAGACGGAGACGGTCCGGGCGTAGTAGCGATGCTCGCGGAGAGGGGGCTCCTTCCCGGACTGGCACGAACAGGCGATTCTCAGAGCCTTGGCCTCCGGCTTGTGTGCTTGGGACGTCTCGGCGGTTGAACGTTGCAGCGGCGGCTGGTCCCCGCTTGGGGAAGGCTTCTTCGTTCTGCTGCGAAGTCCCGTGAAAAGCATGAGCACCGCTCCACCACCGCTGAGAAGACGACGACGCATTCTACCTCGTTTCCCGCCGAAATGACAGCAATCGGCTCTTTCGACCCGCCGCGCCGCAGAGGATTGCTCGCACAGAGGCTCGGAGGATATCGACAACTCGCTGAGTTCCATGAGGAAGTACGGCAGTCGAACGACTCACAGAGGCGTGAATCGGCGTCGGATATCTCGCGATTTCTTGCGATCTTCCGGGAAATTCCGCAACAAGCCGAACGCTACAGATTCATCGGAACGCCCCGCTTCCGCAATTCCTCCGCCAATTGCCGGGCGCCCGTGAACTGCGCGGCATGCCAACCGGCGGCTCGGGCGCCTTCGACGTTCTCGAGAATGTCGTCGGTGAAGAAAACCTCGTCGGGAGCAACGCCGGCTCGCCGTGCAGCCAGGTCGTAGATCTCCCTGCCCGGTTTGAGCAGGCCCACCGAGTAGCTCGGAACCTGCACCTGAAAACACTCCCGCAAGAACGCGTATCGCTGCCGGCAGTATTCCCAATGGGTCACGCAGGTGTTCGACAGGACCCCCAGGCGAAAACGGGTTTGCCCCAGGGCCGAGACGACGGGCAGAATGCTCACGTTCAATTCAAAAAACTCGGTCGCGGCCCGGTGTAGTCGGGCCAGGTCGGGCTGCCGGCCGATCCGCTCGCAAAAGCCGCGATGATACTCGTCGATCGTAAGCTCGCCGAGCTCGAATCGCTCGTGGAGTCGGTCGTCGAACAGGGCCGCGGCAATCCGGTCGGTGTCGACGCCCGTCACCTCGGATACCTGCCGCATCATCCGGTGCAAATCGAAGTGAACGAGGACCTTTCCGAGATCGAAGAAGATGAATCGTATCGCCATGGCACTCCATTCAAGTCGATGTGGCAGTTCAGAGGTGGGAGGATGGAGCAAAGGAATGTTGGAATACTGGAATGATGGAATGATGGGCGGGTATGGGGGGCGCATTGCCAAAACCCCATTATTCCACCATTCCACCATTCCATTCTTCCCTTCTCCCACCGTTCCGCGAAGTGCTCAGCGGGTGAGGACGTAGTCTCTACACATTGTGGCGATCCCGTCGCGATCCCGCAATTGGCGCGGAGGGACGCCTTCGGCCAGCAGGTTTCCGGCGGCCTTTTCAAAGTCGTGCTCGTAGTAGGCGGTAACGATCGCCTCGACCGCGAAGCCCTGGCGGCGGAGATTGCCCAGGGCGACGGCCGTCTCGGCCGTGGCCGAGGGGAGGATAGCCAGCACCGTCGCATCGCGAGGCAGGCGGCTGGCCGTCTCCAGCACCAATCCGGCGAAACTAAGTCCGTCGGTCTGTTCCACCCGGGCAAGCGTTTCCAGGATGCGCATCAGTTGGTCGGCCCCGCGACCGGTCGGGACGATCTGGGGGCGCAGCCGATCGCTGGCGGCCAGCATTTCGCGGGAGCGGAAGGCCGCCTTGCGCGAGCGGGGATCGGGATCCCAGCCCTCGCGGCGAATGCGGTCGGCCGCATCGCGGCCGTTGGTCACCAGGCCAACCTGCTGGTTCATCTGGTAGAGGGCGTTGGCCAGCGAGGCCGTGGCGGTGACCGCCAGTTCCGAACAGTAGGGTTCGTGGCTCGGGTCGTAGGCCGCCGTATTGAATTCGAGCAGGATCGTCGATCCGGCGATCGACGAAGGTTCGTAGACCTTGCTGTGCAGCTCGCCGGTCCGGGCCGTCGCCCGCCAGTGAACCCGGTTCAGCGGATCGCCCGACTGGTAGGCGCGGACCCCGGCGATGCGGGTGGGGTCCTCGAACAGCCGGTGGCTCATGCGGACCTCGCCGATGGGGCGGCGCGAGGCGACGTCATAGCCTTCGAGCGGCACGACTTCCGGGTAGACGAGCACGAAGTGCGGATCGGCGCCCGCTCGCCAGCGGCGATGGAGCCCGAACAGATCGCCCGTCTCCAGCACTAGGGGGCCAATCTGGTAATAGCCGCGCTGGTTGAATTCGAGCTGGTAAGGAAAGGTCCTCGTTCCTCCGCGGCCGAGCATCGCCAGTTGCAGGCGGCTGCCGTGGACCTTGATCCTGGGCGGCCGTTGCACCAGGGCCTGGCGGGGCAGAAGATCTTCCATCAGCACCCAGGCCACCGGCAGTCTGCCCTCATTCTTGACCGTGACGACCACCGCCACCGTCTCGCCGACGTTGCAGGCGTCGCGATTGCAGCGGCGCTCGCCGCCCAGGTGCTCCACCCACTGGCGAGTCATCACCCGGCTCACGAGCATCGCCCCCAGCAGCGCATACATGGCATATGCCAGCAGGCCCAGGTTGAAGACCATGGCAACGAGCAGAATCAGCAGCGTGGGGACGAGCCACTTCATGCGAAGGAAGATGTCAGGGTTCGGGGTTCAGGGGGAGTCTGTGTAGGGTGCGTCTTGACGCACGGCGCTATCTTCGGGCTCTTGGTGCGTCAAGACGCACCCTACCTGGCTAGCCGGCCTGGGTCTTGAGGATCGGAACGGGGACGTCGGCGACGACTTCGGCGACCACGTCGGCCGCAGTCACCTTGCGGAGCCGGCTTTCGGGTTTGAGGATCAGGCGGTGCATGAGCACAGGCCCGGCAACACGTTTGACGTCGTCGGGCTGCACGAAATTCCGGCCGTAGATGGCGGCCATGGCCTGGGAGGTGCGGAACAGGGCGATCGACGCCCGGGGACTTCCGCCCAGGCTCAGGTCTTCGTGCTGCCGGGTGGCGTGGACGATCTCGGTGATGTAGCGCCGGACCTTGTCGTCGATGTGGACCTCGCGGACCGCCTTCTGGCAGGCCACGATCTGGTCGGCCGTGGCAACCGGCGTGAGCTGGTCGAGCGGATGGGAGTGCTGCAGCATGGCGAGCATCTGCAGTTCTTCGTCCATGCTCGGGTAGCCGAGACTGAAACGGACGAGGAAGCGATCCAACTGGGCCTCGGGCAGAGGGAACGTGCCCTCGTGGTCGACCGGGTTCTGGGTGGCGATCACCAGGAACGGCGGTTTCAACTGGTAGGTGGTGCCGTCAACCGTCACGCGCCCTTCGGCCATGGCCTCCAGCAGCGAGGCCTGGGTTCGCGGCGTGGTGCGGTTGATTTCGTCGGCCAGCACGATCTGGGCGAAGATGGGGCCGGGGCGGAACTCGAATTCCGACTTCTTCTGGTTGAAGATCGAGGCGCCCGTCACGTCGGTAGGCAGCAGGTCGGGCGTGCACTGCACCCGTTTGAAGGCGCAACCGACGCTGGCCGCCAGGGTCCGGGCCAGGATTGTCTTGGCCACCCCGGGCACGTCTTCCAGCAGAATATGCCCTTCGCAGAACCAGGAGACGAGCGAGAGGATGATCTGCCGCCGTTTTCCGACCACCACCTTTTCGGCGTTGGCGATGATTCGCTTCGCCGTGTTCATTACTTCCGACATGGACCGCCTCAGGGAATCGCGCAAAGAACATGGGTTGCACGCAGGCAACCTCACCAACAACCGTCATTCAGCGGAAGCAGACGAGACCCACCGCACCGGCCATTCTAGTTGGTTCCGCCAAGCGAAACAACCAAACGCCCCCCTTGTAGGTGCCGGGTGCCGCATGGCTCCTGAAGTGGCGGGAAATGCACCATTCCAGCGCCCCGGGCGGCGCGAGAGGTGTGCTTCTTCCAAGCACCATTTCGCTACGTGACTAACGGAAGCACGGCGAAGTACCAGGCAACGCTGAGAACCACCGACCGTTCAACCAAGCGGATTCTCCGGTCCCGCACTCCCCGGCACCACCCGCGTCAGACTCTCACCCAGGATCGACGGGCACCAGTACTTCTCGATGTGCTCGATGATGAGTTCCACGCCGCGAGCGTGGCTCACGTGGGGCGGGTCGCGCGGGTCGTACAACCCGTCGGTCAGATCGCGGCAGAGAACCACGTTCTTGCCGAGGTACTTCTGCTGGCGGATTCCGAAGGGGCGGCCGAGCACACACATGTTGGTGTGAACGCCCATGAGGACGACGTTCTTGCGGCCTTCCTGCTCCAGGAAGTTGTAGATCTCCTGGCCCTGGTCGCTCACGCCGTCGTAGCCGATGATCTGGATGGCAGGATGCTCGTGGCGATCGAAGTCGGGATAGTCGCGGGGCACCGGATCGTCGCAGCCGCTCACCTTGGCCCCTTCCCGCTTCACGTCGTCGACGATCGGCCACGGCCCTTCGACTTCTTCGTTGAAGTAGCACCAACCCTTGATCGGCACGGGCGGCTCCGCGGGCCTGGCCTCCTTCATCCTCGCCCGATAGGGCGTGTCTTCGTAGTGCTTCACGCCGCTGCTCGGGGCATGAATGATCGCCACGCCGTGGTCGCGAGCCAGGGAAACGACTTCGTTCATCCGCGGGGCGATTCGGGCAACCCGCACGGCCGCCATCTTGCAGGGATGATCGGCCCACATGTCGCAGATGATGATTGCCGTTTCCGAGGCTTCCCAATGCACCGTTTCTTCAATGACCCGGAATGTGTCGCCCTCCTTTTTCCGCCGGCGCCAGCGGAGTTCCAGCTTGCCGGGCACGGCAGGAACGGTGCGGCCGGTCTGCGGTTCGGCCGCGAAAGTCAAGCCGGCCAATGTGGCTGCAGTCAGCGTCTGCGTTGCAGCGATCAGAGCTTCACGGCGCGTCAGCTTGATGAACTGGACCATAGGGGGCTCCTTGAAGAAACTTGTCTGCCATTCACAACGTTTCGCGAAAGAACCGCACCATCTCCTCCATGGGCCCCTCCGCCAGCCCGCTGAAGCCATGTCCGCCGGTATCGTAGTACTTCACCTCCGATCGGACCCCGGCTGCCTTCATGCGTTCGCACATGTCGCGCGACTGGGGCCAGGGCACGGTGGCATCGTCCTTGCAGTGAAGAAACAACGTAGGCGCGTCGCCCTTGTCGACGTGCCGAATGGCGGAAGCATTCAGCCAATCCCGGTCTTCCGCCGAGAACGGCGTCCCGATCCACTGGCCGTTGGTCTGGATCTTGGCCTTGTACTTGGGCTGCAGGGCGATCTGCTGCTCGTCGGTGAATCGCGTGACGAAGTCGAACACGCCCGCGAAGGCCACGGCGGCCTGGATGCGGCTGGAGAACTCGGGGTGCCCGCCGTCGCCCTCGAACTCCTCCATGCCGCCGGTCACCGCCAGCAATGCAGCCAGCGTACCGCCGGCCGACCGGCCCGTGGCCCCGATCCGCTCCGGGTCGATGTGGTACTGTTTGCTCACGCAGCGGACGAAGCGGACCGTCGCCTTGGTGTCGGCGATCGTGTCGCGATAGGTGTGATCGGGCCGTCCGCGGTACGAAATGAGGGCGGCAGCCAGTCCGTTCTTCGCCAGGCACTCAGCAAAGGGCCGGAACCGCTGCCCGTCCTGAGGCAGGAATCCGCCGCCCTGGATGACGATCACGCAAGGGACCGGCTGAGCGGCTTCGTTTGGAACGTAAAGATCCAGTCGCAGGTCTTTGGCGGTCTCGGAGAAGGGGAGTGCTCTGTGAATGGTGTAGGCGCTGACAGAATTGGCGGGATCGCCGCCGAGGGCGAACTGGGCGAGGATGTAGTACCCCATGGCAGTAGTCAGAGCACAGCGATAGAGGACAAGTTTGCGGTTCATCGTGACGGGTCGTTTTCATAGAAGACGTGGTGAGTAGTGCTTTCATACTGCGAAGCAGTTAAACATCAAAGCCCAGGGTCAGCCACGCGGCTCTGCCGCGAGGCGCCACCCTGGGGGTACATGGCCAGACAACCTGAACCCCAACGGGGTTCTACAGAAGAGCCGTTGGACCAAATCGCGGCTGCCTGCGACACGCCGTTCGGTACGTGTGCTGCACGCCTTCGCAGTCACTCCCCCCGCAAGTCCCGCAGAATCTTGTCCTTCAAATTCTTCAAGTACCCGCTGCCGACACGGTCGGGCATGCCCTTGGCCTGCACCGGCAGGGCCTCGATGGCGGCCTCCGCACTCTTGGCGCGAGCATCCATATAGTCGATCGCGCCCAGGGCGGCCAGGGCCAGGTAAGCCCCGCTCTCCTGGACGTTCGCCAGCGGCATGAGGACGGCAAGCGCCTTGGCCGCTTCTTCATCGGTTCCGTAGCGGCCCAGAGCTTCGGCGGCAGCGATGCGAACGTAGGGCGCTTCGTCGCCAAGGGCCTTGTTGAGTTCCTTGCGACCGGCGTTGACGCCGTCGGCCTCGCGCATCAGCAGCCCCATGGCGCCCCAGTAGCGGACGGCGCTGTCCTCGTCGCCAAAGGCCTTGAGCACCTTGGGTACGTCGTCGTCTTCAAGCGAACTGGCAGCCTGGGCAGCGGCGAAGATCTTCTCGAGCGGGTACTTGGCCGGGTCGTGGCCCATCTCGTAGGGCGACACGTTGGGGTCGCGAGTGTGCATCTCGCCCTCCGGCAGAAAGCCGAGATCGCGAATGCGGAACACCCAATCCTTGTGAGCCTCGCGCATCCGGGCCAGCACCTCCCGGTGCTCCGGTGAGTCGACCAGGTTGTGGACTTCGTCGGGATCGCTCTCGAGGTCGTAAAGTTCCTCGGCCGGCTTAGTCTCCCAGAAGAACGTCTTGGGCGGTTCGAGCTTGCCGGCGTCGTAAAGGTCCTTCCAGACCTGCGTGGTGGGCGTCTGGAACATGTAGTTGATGTATTGCCCGTAGATCTTGTGGGGCATGTAGTGCTTCAGGTAGACGTAGCGCCCGTCGCCGACGCTACGGACCATGTCGTAGCGTTCGTCCATCCGCCCGCGAAATCCAAAGGCATATTTCGGCCCGGGCTGGCAGTACTTGCCGAGAAAGGCGTGCCCCTGCATGTAGTCGGGCGGCTCGATGCCGACCAGGCTCAGCAGCGTGGGGGCCAGGTCCACAAAGCCGACGAGCCGGTCGCTCGATCCGCCCACCTTGTAGTCGGGCGAAGCGAGGCCTTTCCACTTGGGTGGAATCGAAACGATCAGCGGCACGCGAAGTCCGGAGTCGTAGGGCCAGCGCTTGCTCCGCGGCATGCCGGCGCCGTGGTCGCCGTAGTAGAAGACGATCGTATCGTCGGCCAAGCCGTCCTTCTCAAGTTCCTTGAGCACCTCGCCGGCCTGGGTATCCATCTCGGTGATCTTGTCGTAGTACTGGGCCCAATCCTGGCGAACCTCCGGCGTATCGGGATGATACGCCGGCACGCGGACCTTGGCCGGATCGTGAACGGCAGTGTGCGGCCGCTTGCGGACCTGGCTCTCGTGGGTCACGGTGAAATTGAAGATGGCGAAGAACGGCTGGCCCGGCTGGCGGTTGCGCCAGTGGCCCTTGCGGCTCGAATTGTCCCACACGCCGTCGGGCTTGATCAGGTTGTAGTCTTCCTTGGAGTTGTTCGTGCAGTAGTAGCCGGCCTCGCGCAGGTATTGGGGATACATCTTCATGAAGGGCGGCATGGGGGCGCTACTCCGCATGTGCTGCGAGCCGGTCGACGGCGGATAGACGCCCGAGATGATCGTCGTCCGCGCCGGGGCGCAGACCGGAGCGTTCGACCAGGCGTTCAGATAGATCGTGCCCTTGGCCGCGATGCCGTCGAGATTCGGCGTGGTGGCGTACTGGTCGCCGTAGCATCCGAGCTGCTGCCCGTTGTCTTCGCTGGTGATCCAGAGGACATTGGGGCGGTCGGCGGCGTGCACGAAGCTGGCGCAGAACGCGACCACGAGTGCAAGAAAGACGGAAGATCTCATGAGGGCAATCCTTGATCAGAATATGGATTCAGCCATCTGGTTGGAGCCCGGATTCCAACCGATCATCTTAGTCCCGTCCGGAACGAGGGGTCAAGTTTCGCCGCAATTGGAGCCGATTCGCCCGAGGTTTCGATGCGCCAGGACACACCACGGTCCCGGACGGATGACCCGGACCCTTGCACCGCCCGGAAATGTCCTTCTCCCGGCTTTGCTTTCGAGGCTTCCCGCGTGTATTCTACCGGCATGCGGGCCGCCGCAACAAGATCGTGCCGGCCTTGAGGCAAGCACCAGAGGGCGAACAAAGAATATGCTGGAAAAGAATATCGCGCAGGACCATCCAGTTCCTCATTTTCTTTTCCCCCATTTTCTTTTCTAACCCAGCGCAGCCCGCTCTGCTGAAAGGAAACACACCGGTGAACAAACCACCACGAACGACGCGACGCACCGCGCTCCGAACTATGGCGGCCGCGGGTGCGGGCCTTCTGGCGACACCACGGTTCGTCTTCGGCCGGAGCGAGAACGGATCGCCGCCGTTGCCGAAGTCGGAAGATGTCGAAAAGGTCCTGTGGGAGAAAATCCTCCCCGCCTGGTATCCGCGCTGCCTGGACGTCGACCGCGGCGGGTTCCTCGAAAACTTCGCCCACGACTGGTCGCCCAAGCCCACGCGGTCCAAGTGCCTTGTCTTCCAAGGCCGGATGACCTGGGTCCCCGCCCACATCGCCCTGCACTACGAGCGCGACCGGCTTCAGCAGCGGGTCTACTGCCTCCACGGGCTGGAGTTCCTCCGCCGCGGAATGTGGGATCCCAAGTACGGCGGCTTCCTCGACCAGGTTGCCGGCCCCGGTGGTCCCGATCCGGCCGTCGAACCGGTCAAGCAGATGTACTCCACCGCCTTCGGCATCTATGCGTGCGCGGCGGTCTGCCAGGCAACTAATCGCCCCGAGGCGCTCAAACTGGCCCAGGACGCCTTCGCCTGGATCGAACAGCATGCCCACGACGCCGAACAAGGCGGCTACTGCGAACACCTGGCACGCGACGGCAAGCCGCTTTCACTGACGCCGACCGACGAAGACTTCGGCCAGCGGTTCATGGTCATCGGGCGCGTTGGACACAAGTCGATGAACGCCCATATCCATATTCTCGAAGCCCTCAGCGCTCTGCGGCGCGTGTGGGACGATCCCCTGCTCGTCAAGCGTCTGGAAGAGATGTTCCTGATCGTCCGCGACAAGATCGTCATGCCCGGCGGGCATCTCAACATGTTCGCCGATCGCAATTTCACCCCGGTCGACGAAGCAAGCTCCTTCGGCCATGAACTGGAAATCGCCTACCTGCTGGCCGAGGCCGACGAGTTGCTCCACGGCCATGTGAGCGCCGAGACGGCCCGGGTCGCCAGGCGGCTCGTCGACCATTCCCTTCAGTGGGGTTGGGACGAGGAAGGCGGCGGTTTCTTCTACGAAGGCCCGCCGGCAGGTGTGCCCGACAAGCGGGCCAAGTCGTGGTGGGTTCTGCCTGAGGCGATGAACGGCCTGCTGACCGTCGGTCGGCTCTTCCCTGACGCGCGAACCAGGTACGACCAGTTCTTCGCCCGCACCTGGAAGTTCTTCCACGACAAGCAACTCGACCACGCGCACGGCGGCTGCTACGCCAACCTCGGCGAAGACGGCCTTCCCGACCCGCCCGAGCAGGACAAGGCCAACCGCTGGAAGACCGCCTACCACGTCGTCCGCGGGCTGGTTCACGCCAGCGAGGCCATGAGGGCGTAGGGCTGGGCTGTTGAAAAAGGGGGACTGGCTCCGCAACATCTTGCAGCCTTGCGACACCGGACATACTACCGGTTGCGGTGCCTGTCCCCCTTTTTCAACACCCGCACGGGTCCTCAGGCAGCCCCGCCAGCCAAATGAAAGCCGGCCAATCACAGGAACTTCCGGAATTCGTCATTTGTAAGCCCTGCATCCCGGACGATATTGCTCAACCACGTCCAGATACTCGCGGATAGCATCCGTGATGTTGACAAGGGCTTCCGCCTCGGTTTCCCCCTGCGAATGGCAACCTGGTAGCCCTGGAACGGAGACCGCAAAGCCCTCGGACGATTCTTCGATCAGAACGGTGTACTTCACGACGAACTCCTCACTCCAGGTACAGAAATCCACCACAATCGACATGACGGCGTCTACGCCCCTCCAAAAGCAGTATAACTCCTCCGTGCCCATAGCGGCAAGCAAGCTGACCACGACTCCAGGGGAACTGCATAGTAGCAGGCACGCTCCGCCGTGCCGTCCGCAGAACTGCCGGAAATCCCGATTTCCCGCCAGCAGCGCTCGGAGAGTGCCTGCTACTATTCTTGCCACAAGACGACTTTGCAGTTCTCCTGACCATGACTCGACCGTTCATTCTCCGGGGTCTTCACATTCCAGCCGGCAGCCGGCAAGCCGCACGATGGCGAATGAACCCAACAGCAGTATCGGAGCGCGGGACGCAACGAACGACGACGGCTGATTCCAGCGTTGCACGACGATCATCGCGACGAGAAGAAGCAGTGCGAGCACGGTGAGCCAGATGACAGAGACGACGATGTTCTTCGAGGATCCGTCTGTTGACATGGTTTGGCTGCCCACCGTCTCGGTTCACAGTAGCCTCTCGCCGCTCCCGAACATGCCCGTCACCGCAACCCATCACCCGAGCAACAACAACGCCTCACCCGCCCTCGCCCATTCGACCCTCAGCCCCCCAACGGGCAGGAAAGATCCACACAATCACCCCCCAAGAAACTCTCGCCGGCGTACCGAAAAAGGGATTGACATAATACTGTATTTCTGTATACTATACCATCCGACTCGGTTCACGCAACGCCACCCCAAATCGGGTCCTGGCAGCACCGATCTCTCGCCACGATCATATTCCCCAAAGCCCCGCCGAAGAACCCGTATCAACCACATTCCGTCCTCGATTCCTCTCCCCACAACCGACTCCCCGGCCATGCCGACGTGCCCCCACTTGCAGACTCACTATTTCACCCCATCACCCCCACCGGGGCGGGCCCCCTCCTGCGTCGCATCGCGACGGCACCGCAAATCATTGCCACAACACACGTTAAGCGATGTGCCGCACCTGCCCCTTGCGATCGACATCCGACACCATAATCCCCCCTCCTCCAATGCCTCCGTTAACTCCTGTTCAAAACGCCGACTGCTTCAGCGGAAACCGTCTCGACGATGCGATATTGGCAGAATCGCTCACCTGTTGACCAACTCTCAGACAAGAATTAGCGTCAATAGTGCAATATACGATTGGTTTGAATCGATGACAGTCGCCTGTGGAACACCAAAATGAAAACCATGAACCTGGAACTGCCGGACGAAGTCTTCTCGGCGTTACGCCGCTCGCCGGAGGAATTCGTGGGAGAGATGCGTCTGGCGGCGGCAACGCTGTGGTACAGTCGCGGAGAGATTTCCCAGGAGAAAGCCGCTCTCATCGCGGGCTTGAGCCGATCTGAGTTCCTCGATGCGCTTGCTCGACAGGGTATCGACGTCTTCGCCGTCGACATGAACGATCTGCAAGAGGAGTTGGATCGTGGCTGAGGACCCCGTCGTCAATTCTTCGCCGCTCATCCTGTTATCACGCGCCGGCCTGATCGACCTGCTCCAATTGGCCGGCAGTCATATCATCGTGCCGACACCGGTCGCCGAAGAAATCAGAATCTGCGGCAGTTCTGACCCTACGGTGGTAGTGCTCGACAGCACAGACTGGCTGACAGTCGAGGACCCCGAACCGATTCCGTCTCTGATTGCCGGCTGGGATTTAGGGCCGGGTGAATCATCAGTTCTTGCTTGGGCTCTGTCACATCGTGGCGCCGACGCGATCCTTGACGATCTTGCAGGCCGACGGTGTGCCCGTGCCCTCGGTATCCCCGTGCGAGGAACGCTAGGTCTCGTCCTGATCGCCAAACAACGCGGAGTGATTCCTGCAGCCCGCCCCGTTCTCGATCAGTTGCGCCGGCACGGTATGTACCTGTCGGATCGCGTGATCAACGAGGCGCTGGCTAGAGTAGGGGAGTAACAACAAACGCGACGCTCCCCTCGCAGGTTTTGTGCCCTCCTTCGAAGGAACCTTTTCCATGACACCAGCCTCCAAACACCTCCTATTGGCAACGTGCACATTGGTCACCCTCCTCTGCCAACGGGCATACGGCGACACAACCCCACAACCCGTCGCACCACTCCCCACCGGCGTCCAAGCCGCCTGGGATCTCCAAGACGCCTACCGTAAGTCCACCCCCACCCGCGAACAAATCTGCATCAACGGCCTGTGGCTCTGGCAGCCGGCGGGCGACGACAACGCAGTTCCCCAGGCCGGCTGGGGCCACTTCAAGGTCCCCGGCTGCTGGCCCGGCATCAGCGACTACATGCAGAAGGACTGCCAGACCGTCTTCGCTCATCCCAGTTGGGCCGACAAACGACTCGGAGCTATCACCGCGGCCTGGTACCAGCGCGAAATGACCATTCCCCAGGAGTGGACCGGCCGGCGGATTGCCCTCGACGCCGCCTACGTCAATTCGTTTGCCGACGTCTATGTCGATGGAACGAAAGTCGGCGAGATCCGCTTTCCGGCCGGCGAGGTCGACCTGACCGGCGCCTGTCAGCCGGGCAGGAAGTACACGCTCAGCATCCGCGTCGACGCCATGCCGCTCAAGGCGGTCATGCTCTCCTACAGCGATACCGCCTCGGCCAAACAGGTCCAAGGCCGCGTCGCCCGCCGCGGACTCTGCGGCGACGTTTATCTGACAAGCACGCCCAAAGGAGCCCAGATCGGCGACGTGAAGGTCGAAACGTCCGTTCGCAAGAAAACCATCACCTTCGACGCGGCCCTCGCCGACCTCAGCGACAATGCCCAATACGTCCTCAAGGCTCGCGTTGCCGACGGAGACGACACGGCTGGCGAGTTCACCAGCAAGCCCTTCACGAAAGCCCAACTGGTAGAGGATCGCTTCCGATTCAGCGCCGACTGGCTGCCCGAGAAACTGTGGAACGTCCACACGCCCCAGAACATGTTCGACCTTCACGTCTCCCTCCTCGATGCCGACGCGAAGGTTCTCGACGCGGCCTTACCTGAGCGATTCGGCTTCCGCGAGTTCTGGATCGACGGCCGCGACTTCTACTTGAACGGCACGCGGATCTTCCTCTCGTCGGTTCCCTTCGACAACGCTCAAGTGGGTGCGGCATGGTCCACATACGATGCGGCCCGGGAGAGCATGAAGCGGCTGGCAAGCTTCGGCATCAACTTCGTCTATACCCACAACTACGGCTGCGAGCCGGGCACGCACCTGAGCTTCGAAGAGATCCTCCGAGCCGCCGACGACGCAGGGATGCTGTTCTCCTTCTCCCAACCTCACTTTGGCCAATACGACTGGAAAGACGGCGATGCCGAGCAGACGAACGGCTACGCCCGCCATGCCGAGTTCTACGTCCGCGTGGCCCAGAATCATCCGGCGGTCGTGGCCTACTCCACCAGCCACAATGCGACCGGCTATTCCGACGACATGAATCCACAGATGATCGACGGCATCCAGAACCGCCGCAACGAGTGGAGCCAACGCAACGCCGACCGGGCCCTGCGGGCGGAAGCGATCATTCGCAACCTCGATCCGAGCCGCTTCGTCTATCACCATGCCGGCGGACACATCGGCGCCATGCACACGATCAACTTCTATACCAACTTCGTGCCCATCCAGGAGATGTCGGACTGGTTCGAGCACTGGGCCACCGTGGGCGTCAAGCCGCTGTTCACCTGCGAATACTGCGTGCCCATGTCGTGGGACTGGACCATGTATCGCGGCTGGTTTGGCGGCAGGCGGGAGTTCGGCGGCGCCGTCGCGCCCTGGGAGTTCTGCCTGGCCGAATGGAACGCCCAGTTCCTCGGCGATCGAGCCTATCAAATCAGCGAACAGGAAAAAAGCAACCTCCGTTGGGAAGCCCGGCAGTTCGAGTCCGAGCGAGCCTGGCACCGCTGGGACTATCCCCACCAGGTCGGCTCCGAGGATTTCCTGGAGCGGTATCCGGTCTACGCGAAGTACTTTGCGGCCAACTGGCCCGCCTTCCGCACTTGGGGCCTGTCGGCCAACTCGCCCTGGAGCCACGGCCACTACTGGACGCTCCGCGAAGGAGTCGACAAGAGCCGCAAGGAACTGCCGGTGGACTGGAAGAAACTGCAGCGTCCCGGCTTCAGCCCCGACTATCTCGACCAGCGCTACGAGCGGATCGACCTGGCTTTCGATCTGGACGACTGGATCCCCACCGAGGCCGCCAAGGTCCTGATCCGCAACAACGGCCCCCTGCTGGCCTACATCGCCGGCAAGCCGCAAGCGTTCACGAGCAAGGACCACAACTTCTTTCCCGGTGAGACCGTTGAGAAGCAACTGATCCTCATCAACAATTCGCGTGAGACCATCGCAGCCGACTGGACCTGGTCAAGTGAACGGGCTGCTTTCGGTAGCGCCAGCGGCGGCAGGCCCTCCTTGGAACCGGGCCAACAACGCCGAGTTCCCATCGGTTTCCCGTTGTTGCCGGATCAGAAACCGGGTACCTACGATATTCAGACAAAAGTCCACTTCTACACGGGTGAAACACAAGAGGACACCTTCTTGATCCATGTCCTGCAGCGCCCGCTAACACCCAGCCTGCCCTCGAAAATCGCCCTCTTCGATCCGCAAGGTGAGACCGGCAAACTACTGGACGGCATGAGCGTTGGCAACACCAAAGTGGACGCAAACACCGACCTTGCCAAGTTCGACCTCCTTGTCGTCGGCAAGGGCGCCCTGACCCTCGACGGCCCCGCTCCCGACATCACCCGCGTTCGCGACGGCCTCAAGGTCCTCCTCTTCGAGCAGGCTCCGGAAGTCCTGGAACAACGCTTCGGTTTCCGCATCGCCACCTACGGCCTGCGGCAGGTTTTCAAGCGGGTGCCGGATCATCCGATCCTGGCCGGCCTCGACGAGCAACACCTGTGCGACTGGCGCGGCCAGGCGACGCTGGTGCCGTCCTTTGCCGAGTATCCGCCCGATCCCGGCTTCGGCTCCCCCGCCGACCGCTGGTGCGGCATCCCCGTCACCCGCCTTTGGCGCTGCGGCAACCGCGGCAACGTGGCGTCGGTGTCGATCGAGAAGCCGGCCCGGGGCGACTTCCTGCCGATTCTCGACGGCGGCTACAGCCTCCAGTACAGCCCGCTCATGGAATACCGCGAGGGGAGCGGCACGATGGTCTTCTGCCAGGTCGACGTGACCGGCCGGACCGAGCAGGACCCGGCCGCCGAGATCCTGGTCCGCAATCTGTTCGATTATCTGACCGCCTGGCAGCCGGCGCCGAGGCGTCAGGCCGTCTACGCCGGCGGCGCCGAGGGCAGGCAACATCTGGAGTCGATGGGCATTGCGGCCCGATCGCTCGGCGATGGGAAGCTGACTCAGGACGACGTGCTCATCGTCGGCTCGGGAGCAGATCCCCAATTGGCCAACCGGGCGGCCGAGATCAGCAATTGGATCACAACTGGCGGCCACGTGCTGGCCCTCGGACTCAACCAGGACGAGGCCAATTCCTTCCTGCCGGTCAAAGTCGCCATGAAAGACGAAGAGCACATCGCCTCGTGGTTCGAGCCGTTCGGCGCCGGCTCGCTCCTGGCCGGAGTATCACCCGCCGACGTCCACAACGCCTCTCCGCGCAAGTTGCCGCTGCTGGCCGGCGACGCGGCCATCGGAAACGGCGTTCTGGGGCACCTCAACAACACTCACGTGGTCTTCGCTCAGATGCCGCCCTATTCGGTCTTCTCCTTCGAGGCGGCCCAGCAGACGCCGCCGGACACTGGGCCCGGTTCCGTCACCAAACACCACAACCTCAAACGCACCTATCGCCGCGCCGGCTTCCTCACAGCCCGACTCCTGGCCAACATGGGAGTGGCAGCGCCGACGCCCGTCCTGGAACGCTTCTCGACGCCGCTCGGTGGAAGCGAAGGACCCTCCGTCGTCAAGAACGGCAACTTCGCGCTCGACGCCGACAACGACGGTGCGGCCGACGAGTGGAGCGTCTCCATGAGCAACAAGACGGCCACAGGCAAACGCGAAAAGACCGATGCGCCCGACGCTGAGTGGGCCCTGCGACTGGCCAGTCCACCTGCCGAAGGCGACAAGAAACCGAGCGTCATGCTGGCCCAGTACGGCGTGCCGATGAAACAGGACCAGTGGTATCGCATCTCCCTGCTTGCCCGCGCAGAAGGGTTGGAAGCCGCCGACATCCCCCTGGCGATCACCGACACGAGCAAATGGCGGTCCCTGTTCGACTATCAGCGATTCACGCCGACCTCAGAATGGAAGCGTTTCCAGTTCGAGGTCGAGTCCAAGGACACGGTCGAGGAAAAGACCCGCCTGCAAGTCTGGTACGAAGGCGCCGGAACGCTCTGGATCGCCGACGTCCGCGTGGAACCGATCGCCGACCCCGCCCACGGCCGCTGGCTCGAAGGCCTCTACGTGGACCGCCCCGAAGAATGGGACTTCCCCTATCGGTTCTTCCGCTGGTAAATTCGCAACTTCGCAATCACCGGCTGATGATCGCTCAGCCCCGTTTCGCCGACCTGGTAATCGATGAACTCAACATGATCCGAGACGAGAATCCAATCGAGCCGCTTGCCGAGTTTCGGAAACGTGGTGGTCGTGCTGTCGGGCTCAAATGCCCTGAGGTCGAGCTTCTCGGCCAGGGTCGCCAGCGTGGGTTCGTCGTCCCAGTCGCAGTTGAAGTCGCCCATGACGATCATCGGACGCGGGCGATCGGCAAGCTCCTCAGCCAGCCGTTCGACCTGCTCTTGGCGAACCGACTTGCGGGAGAAATCGAGATGAACCGCGGCCACCGTGATCGGCCCCGCTCCCGGAACCGATATCTCCCCTACGACGAATCCCTTGGTGAGCGTCGGCGGGCTGGGTGGAAACGTGATCGAGGCAGTGTTGTCCAACCGATGCCGCGAAAGCAATGCCGTTCCATAGGCGAGCTTCAGCCCGCTCACGTGCTCGCCTCGGTAAGAATGCTCGTATCCGGCGGCCTCAGCCAGATGGGCCACGTGATCGAACCGCCCGCTCCAGATCGACGGTCCGTCGGCCTCCTGCAAGGCAACCACGTCGGGAGCCAGCTCGCGGACCGTTGCGGCAATCTCATCCAGGTTCTCGACGATGCTCTCCTTCTTCTGCAGGGCCTGGTGGTGCCCGTCGGCTCGTCCGTGGGCGGCGTTCAAGGTCATCACGGTCAATTCGACCGGCCGGCTTGCCGTTGCACCCGATCGAATCGGCTCGGAAGCATGCAGAGAACCGCTCCCGGCACCGTAGACGCTCGGCCCGCAAACATAATAGGAGACGCCTACCTGAACCGCAGCTCCCAAGACCAGGGCAATCGCCGCAGCGCAAGCCAACCTGCGGATCCACCGCCTGAAACGCGACGGCCCGGCCTGCTGCTTCGTGGAGGTGTTACAACGAGAGGTCTGCGGCATAGGCCGGGGTGGGTTGCGATGATAGGTCGGGTGCTTGCTCACCCGAGGCAGGAGGATACTGAAGTATAACGCGGGAATCCAAAGGAATCCGCGCCAATTTGCCGCGCGGCTCACTCGGGAGCATAAAGATCATGGGTTTCGATGTACTTCTGCACCGCGCGGGGGGTGCGGTAACGAATCGAGCGGCCCTCGGCCACCCGCTGGCGGATGTCGGTGCTGCGAAGGTCGATCTGCGGCATCTCAATTTGATATTCGCGGAACTCGGCAATCCGTTGGGCGGGTGCGATCGTTTTCAGACATTTGTAGTCGAGGGGGCCGTTGCCCGGCCGCTCGGCCACGATCGGAATCGCCAGTCGGCAGACTTCCTCGGCCTCGCGCCAGTTGGGCAGGTCGTGGAGCATGTCGGCCCCCATGAGGAAGAACATCTCGGCGTCGGGCGTCTCGCCGCGAAAATAGCGAAGCGTGTCGATCGTGTAGCTCACCCCGCCTCGCTCCAACTCGAACCGGCTCACCAGCATGCCGGGATTCCCCGCCACCGCCAGTTCGATCATTTCCGCTCGAGCCTCCCCTGGCGCAACATCGGCGCTCTGCTTATGGGGCGGAACCGCGGCCGGAACGAACCAGATCTCGTCCAGATCGCACTGTTCCCGGGCTACGTCCGCCAACAGCAGGTGGCCGTAGTGAACCGGGTCGAAAGTGCCTCCAAAAAGTCCGACTCGCATGACCGCGAAATCCCCTCGGTTGCACGGAAAAACGGGACGTGGGATATTGCATTCCATGGTATCCGGATAAGCGACGTATCGCCAGGGGAAGCCGTCATGGATGAGCAGCAAAGTCTGTTCGGCCTCGAGCCGGCGCCGTGGGAAGAAGACGACCGGCAGGAACGGCTGGTTGCCACGGTGGTGTTCGTCGGGGGGGCTCCGGGCGAGTACGACTACCTCGTGCCCGACGAACTGGCCGAACAGATCCAGCCGGGCTGCCGAATCCGCGTGCCTCTGGGCCGCGGCAATCGTCCAGTCGAGGGCTATTGCATTCGCGTCGAGGCCAAGCCGCCGGGCAAGTTCCGCCTCAAGCCGATCCACTCGCTCGTCGATCGCCGGGCGTTGCTCTCGCCGTCGATGCTCAAACTGACCGAGTGGATTTCCGAGCACTACCTGTGCGATCTGGGCCAGGTCCTCGAAACGGTTATCCCCGCCGGGGTCCGCAGCCAGGCCGGCACGCGGGTGACGTCGCTCTTGAGCATCGCCCCCGAGGCGGCCGCCAATTGGCAGAAACTCGGCCTGCCACCCAAGCAGATGGCCGTCATGCAGGCCCTGGCAGCGGCGCAGGAACCGCTTGCACCCCTGGAGCTGGCCAGGGCCGCCAAGTGCACCCAGGCCCCCATCAAGTCGCTTCGCGACAAAGGCCTGATCGTCGCTCATCGAGGACGCATCGGCCAGAATCGCCGGGCAGAACCGGTGGTTGAACGGCAGGACCACCTCCTCCTCAACACCGATCAACAAAGAGCCCTCGACGCGATTCTCCACGCGCTCAACAGTCGGCGCCACGAAACGGTGCTGATCCACGGCGTGACCGGCAGTGGCAAGACCGAAGTCTACATCCAGGTGATCCAGGAAGTGGTTCATTTCGGTCGCCAGGCGATCGTGCTCGTGCCCGAGATCAGCCTCACGCCGCAGACGGTCCGCCGCTTCCGCCGGCGATTCGAGCACGTGGCCGTGCTCCACAGCCACCTAAGCGACGCCGATCGGCACTGGGAGTGGCAGCGGATCGCCGAGGGCCGGGTGCAGGTCGTCGTCGGCGCCCGCAGCGCCGTCTTCGCGCCGGTGCCGAACCTCGGACTGATCGTTCTCGACGAAGAGCACGAGAACTCGTTCAAGCAGGAAACGGCTCCCCGCTACCACGCCCGCGACGTGGCCATCCGCCGGGCCGCCCAGGAGTGTGTTCCCCTGGTACTCGGTTCGGCCACGCCGTCGCTCGAAAGTTACCACCGGGCCCAGCAGGGTGAGTATCGGCTGATCGACATGCCGCGGCGGGTGATGGGCCGCCCTCTGCCTGCGGTGGGAACGATCGATCTGCGCGACGAGTTCCGCTCCAAGTCGAGCCGCGGATCGATCCACCGCAATCTCCACCGGGCAATCGGCGAGGCGATTCGCGAAGGCGGCCAGGTGATCCTGCTCCTGAACCGGCGCGGTTTCTCGACCCACATTCAATGCCCGTCCTGCGGCGAAGTGGTCAAGTGCCCCGAGTGCGAGATCGCCCTGACCCATCACCGCACCGAAGAGATCGCCCTGTGCCACTACTGCGACTACCGCATCAAGGCCCCCAACGAATGCCCGTCTTGCAAGTTCGTGGGGATCAGCTATCGGGGCCTGGGCACCCAGCGTCTGGAGGCCGAGATCCGAGCCCGATTTCCGGACGTCAAGTGCCTGCGGATGGACAGCGACACGATGCAATCCCGCGGCGCCCACGAACGGGCGCTCACGCTGTTCAAGCAAGGCGACGTACAGATTCTGCTCGGCACCCAGATGATCGCCAAGGGGCTCGATTTTCCCAACGTGACGCTCGTCGGCGTGATCAACGCCGACACGGCCTTGCACCTGCCCGACTTCCGCTCGGCCGAGCGGACCTTCCACTTGGTCACCCAGGTGGCCGGCCGCACCGGCCGCGGGGAGAAGGGCGGCCGGGTGCTCGTGCAGACGTTCAATCCCGACCATCCGGCAATCCAGGCGGCCGTCCGCCACGACTACAAGGCCTTCGCCGACGGTGAACTGCCGATCCGCCGCATGTTCTCCTATCCACCGTTCGCCTCGATGGCCCGATTCGTCGTTCGCGGCCCCCAGGAGAAGACCGCCGAGCAATTCGCCCAGGTCCTCGGCCAGCGTCTCGTCGAGGCCCTCGACACCGAAGTCGCCAATGCCCGCGTGCTCGGTCCGGCCGCGGCGCCCTTCGCCAAGCTTCGCGGCAAGTACCGCTTTCAGATCCAACTCCAAGCCCCCGACGCCGACCGCCTCCGAGCCGGCATTCGCCGGGCGATCACCGATCTGAAGGCGCCGGACGAGATCCAGTGGATCGTGGATATCGATCCGGTGGATATGTTGTGAGGAATGAAGTTATTGGGGTTTATTAACTATATGGTGTCAGAAACGCCTCGAACTGGGCGAAGATCTGCCGGGTGGAGCCGCGCGAGGTTACGTCTTCCAGAGGAACGGCTCCCACATCCCTCGGCGGGAAGACGTCCCAAAGGTTCGGCTGGCCTTCCACCGACTTGCCGGTGAGCTTCTGCGCCAGCTCGTCCATGGTCGAGGCGTCGCCGGGCCAGGTTGTGAAGCAACGCCGCTGCCTGCACATCGGGCCAGGAACGAGAACGCAAAACCTCGATCCCTCCGCCGTCGAAATCCGCCAGGCGCACCGTGTCGGCGGAGATCGTCGGGATCCACTCATCGCGGATGCCCAGGCACCGCTTCACTTCACCGACGATCGCCGCACGATCGTCCGGCCGGGCGGGGGCTCGCTCGGGCAAGTGGAGCATGGCCTCGGCGAAACGGCGATCGTAGCGATCAAACAGGTCGTGCACGGTCTCCGGCGCTCGCAACCCGTTCTTGGAAAGGCGTGAATCGGAGGCCCCGCTTCGAGCCGGCTGGCCGCCGAAGAGACCCACGGTTCCGGCAATTCCCAGCGACTTCAACATACTGCGACGATCCACTGCGGTAATCCTCCATTCTTGTGTTCGCCCACACCTGCACAATCACGGAATTGCGTGAATGGACGAGTCTTTAGCATCATTACTGATAGTTCAAGCGGCGCGACCGTAATGGAGTGCTTTAGTCGTTGTGGCCTGGTCGTCCCTATGCGAATCGCGGAGCATGTCGAGCGCGATACGGTTGTGGATGTGCTCTTGGGTGCGAACACGATAGACAACACACAAAACGGACCGTCATACAATTCGTCGGCTGCGATGTACCCCGAGAAGTCAGCCAGGCCCCAGTCCAGATAGCTCATCCACATCTGTCGGGCCGCCTTTTCCCCCCGACCTCCACCCAGTTCTGGACGGTGGCGAAGGGCATGAATACGCGATGGTCGCGCCACAAGTGCCAACTCGCGGCTTGATAGGGTAACCCATCCTCCACGAGGAGTCGCACCGCCAAGGAAACGACGCGATGCGTATAGTGGGATCGAGGCAAGGCGTACTCGGAAGTGTCCGCGTTGAAGAACTTCTTGCACCGGGTACAACGGTGTTGCGAATACTCCAAATGGATGTCCCGGGGACGCCCCAGCACGAGGTCACCCACATCATGCAACACACGCGTGTAGATCGTTTGCCGAAAACACGACTTGCCGCGGTCGGGACAGGGGCGATGCGCGAAGTTGCGGCTGCGCCGAATGAGCTTTGCTTGCGGCAAATCGGCAGGATTAATGATCCCTTCAGTGGGATCCGGCAAGTACTGTCCAGGCCCAGACACGACAACGACCCCCATGGCCAACTGTATCTGGCCCGGAATCTACGGCATTTCGTCGTTTCTGTCATCGCCAGTTATCAGTAATGATGCTGAAGACTCTCCTATTGTCGTCTTTCGCTCCGCGAAAGCAACGCCACTTTCGCGGAGCGAAAGGCGACAGTCATTTCCTCGGCGCCCCCAACCGGCTCTCAAACCGCCCCGCCAGCTTGCTCCGGGCTCCTCCACCGGCAACAATAGAGGCAGGTGTTGGAATTCTGTTTGCGGAGGTCTGCCATGCTTTTCGCCCAAGATGTGCCTGTTCCCGTCCCGCCCGAATTCAGCCCGATCGTGACTATGACGGCCTTGGGGCTGGTCGTCGTCCTGGCCGTCAGTTTCGTCATGTGGTGTCTGATCCGGGCCAATGTGGCTCGGGCCTTCGCCCGGATCTTCGCCGTGCTGGCGATCGGGGCGGGCATCGGAGTGCTCACCTGGGGCATCTGCGCCCAGACGCTCGGCATGGCGATTCGCAGTCCCTTCGGATTGGTGCACCTGATCTCCGACCCGGTCGAGGCCATCGGCTGGGGCGCCGGACTGCTCGCCGGCGGAATCACGGGCATGGTCCTCTCGCTGGTGGGCGGCAAGCGACTGCCGCCCTTGTAGGGTGCGTCTTGACGCACCAATCTGACTCTGCCATTCTTCCACGGGCTGCTCAACCTGATTGCCCCGACGGAAAGAATGTAGTACGATAACGGCGTTCCGACACTCGCTCTTCGGAGGCGCTGTCGTGGTCCTCAGCCGATTTCGCCATTTCCTTGACGTTCTCCGATCGCTTTGGCCGCGATCTACGGTCAGACTCATTCGCAAGGGTGCCCGCCTGCGGGAGCAGGGCAAGCTCGACGAGGCCATCGCCGTGCTGGATCAGGCGATTTCGTTGAATCCTCAACTAGCCGAGGCCTACGCCCACCGCTGCGCCTGCTATTCCGATCGCGAGGAATACGCCAAGGCGATCGAGGATGCGGACCGCGCAATCGCCCTGGATCCGAAGATCGCGTGGGTCTATCGGGCTCGTGCCTTGGCGTGGTACTGCCTGGACGAGTTGGATTCGGCCCTGGCCGACATGGACGAGGCCCTCAGGCTCGAACCGCAGAACGCCGCTTTTCAGCACTCCCGCGCCCAAGTCCTGCTCGGACTGGGCCGGATTGACGAAGCCTCCGCCCAGTACGAAGCCGCAGCGGCGCGGGCCCCCGATCTCAGGGGGGGCTGGTTGGGCGGGGCAATTCTTCTGAAGCAAGGCAAGTGGAGAGATGCCGTCGAGCACTACAGCGCCATGCTGGAGGCCGACCCGACCGATGCGCGAGCGTACTACGATCGCGGAGAGGCCTGGTATTGCCTGGGCGAATACGAACACGCTCTGCGCGACATCGACGAGGCCCTCAGACTCGGACCGGTGAACGCAGCTTCTCAGCACTCCCGCGCCCAAGTCTTGTTCGAATTGGGACGAATCGACGAAGCCTCCGCCCAATACGAATCCGCATTGGCGCGGGACCCTGATCTCGGAGGAGGCTGGTTGGGAGGAGCGCTTGCGCTGAAACAGGGCAACTATCAGGAGGCCATTGAACACTTCAAGGGTGAGTTGGAAGCGGACCCGACGAATGCGAGAGCGCACTACGACCGTGGCTTGGCTTGGTACCATTTGGGCGAATACGGGGAGGCTCTGTGCGACCTTGACGAGGCTGTCTGCCTTGCGCCGAAAAACCGTCCCATCCTGCAACTTCGTGCCAAACTTCTATTCTTGCTGGATCGCATCGAAGAGGCGTCTGCTGCCTATGAGACCGCCCTGGCTCAGGAGCCTGAGGCCGAAAAGGAGTGGTGGAGTTCGGAGCGAATCTGGTTAGGCGGTGCGATTGCTCTCAAGCAGGGCAACTACTGCGAGGCCATCGCGCAGTTCGATGCCGTGTTGGACGTCGACCCAACCCATTCACGCGTGTACAACGATCGCGGCGAGGCATGGTATCGGCAGGGCGAGTACGAACCCGCACTGCGCGATTTCGACAGAGCCGTTGAACTCGATCCCGAGCACTCCGTCTACTACATCAATCGCGCGAATGCGCGTATGGGGCTGGCGAGATGCGTGCAAGCCACCCGAGACAGCCGACTGAGCGAATGCGAAAGCGTCTTGCGCGACCTGGACGAGGCCATCAGGCTGGAACCGGAGAGAGCGGACACCTTGCACTTGCGCGCGACGGTGCTCTTTGATGAACTGGGCCGGTTCGACGAGGCCTTTGCCGATTATGAAGCAGCACTGAAACTCAATCCGGAACTAGGGGGAGACTGGCTGGGCGGGGCAATTGCTCTGAAGCGAGGTCACTTTAAGGAGGCCATTGAGCAGTTCGACGCCGTGCTGGAGACCGACCCCACCAGGCCACGAGTCTATTTCGATCGCGCAGAAGCCTGGTACCGGCTTCGCGAATACGGCAGCGCTTTGCGCGACGTTGACCAAGCCATCAGGCTCGGCCCCGACGTCGCGCGTTACTTGCGTTTCCGCGCGCAGGTTCTGCTCGAGGCGGGGCAAATCGACGAAGCCTCTGCCCAATACGAAGCCGCACGCGTTCAGGACCCTGGCTTCAAAGAAGGCTGGCTGGGCGGTGCGATTGCTCTGAAGCAAGGCAAGTTCCGAGAAGCGATCGAGCAATTCGACGCCGAATTGGAGGCCCACCCGACCAGGCCACGAGTTTATTTCGATCGCGCAGATGCCTGGTACCGGCTTCGCGAATACGATAACGCTTTGCGCGACATCGATGAAGCCATCAAGCTCAAACCGGAGATCGCGGGCTACCAGTTTTTCCGCGCCCATGTCTTGCTCGAGTTGGGGCGAGTCGACGAGGCCTCCGCCCACTACGAAGCCGCGCTGGTTCAAGACCCTGGCTTCAAAGAAGGCTGGTTGGCCGGTGCGATTGCCCTGAAACAAGGCAAGTTCCGAGAGGCCATTGAGCAGTTCAACACGGTGCTGGAGGCCGATCCGACCCATTCGCTCGCGTACCATTATCGCGGAGAGGCCTGGTGCCGGCTGGGCGAATACGAAAACGCTTTGCGAGACTTTGACGAGGCGACCCGGCTCGCTCCCGATTGCGTCAGCTCCCTTATGTTCCTCGCCTGGCTCAGGGCAACCTGTCCGGATGCCGAATTGCGCAACGGCAAGCTGGCGGTCGCCATGGCGCACAAGGCGGCTGAACTCGCCGGCGGGGAGCCGAGCAGTCGGCAGTGTGCCGTTCTCGCGGCCGCCTACGCCGAGGCCGGAGATTTTGCCGAGGCAATACGGTGGCAGTCAAAGGCGTTGGCAACCGCGACGGAGAAACGCAGGAGCAGGCAGCAGGATCGTCTCGAGCGGTATCAGGCCGGGACGCCGCTCCGGATGCCGGACGTACCGGATTCTGAATCTTGAGGTCGAAAAGAAGGGAAAACCGGCCGCCCGTGCCCCCCGGGGACTGGTTTTGCGCAACCTCTGATATACTTGGAGGTGGACGGTTTCACGCCACGCGGTAATCAGGGTTCAGGCAGATGGCCGGTTTGGCAACAGACCCCAAAACAGCCAAGTCCTGGCGGCCGGATGAGGAACGACCGCGTCCGTTGCCGGCTGATAGCTCCCCCGATCTGGCGGTCGATGGCTCATGCGGTCGCAGTCCCCATTTGGGTCGCCGGCTCATCGGGGAGTGGTCTGTCTGCTGGCTCATCTCGGCGATCGTCAACCTGCTGATTCTGCTGACAGCCGCCCTGCTGTTGCTTCCCTTCGAACGCGGCGGCGGCCCCCTCACCTTGATCGCCAGCGCCGACGCCGAAGAGGGTGATCTGGAGACGCTGATGAGCGAATCGGCCGACACGGCCTCGCTCGATTTCGGCGTCGAACTGCAAGTCTCCCAACCCGAACCCATCGATCCGCAGGACGTCCGCGTGGAACTGGATATGGCCGGCGGCACTTTCGGCGAGGGGCCGGGCGGTTGGCATGGCGGGGCAGGCAGCGGCGGGTCAGGCAGCGGAACCGACTACTTCGGAACGGTCGCCTATGGCTTCCGCTTCGTCTACATCCTCGACAAGTCGACCAGCATGAACTCGGGCAAAGCGGGCCAGGCCAAGAGCAACAGCCGGTTCGACCGTGCACGATACGAGTTGCTCCGCTCCATCGACAAGCTGGCTCCCTATCAATCGTTCTACGTCATTCTCTTCTCGACGACCACGCGCTGCATGTTCGACGACGAGGTGCTCATCCCGGCCACGATTCCGGCCACCCGCGAAAACAAGCAGCGGTTGCGCCAGTGGCTCGAGGCGGCAGAAGTCGGCGGCGGGACCGACCCGCGGGAAGCCTTGGTCGTGGCGTTGTCGATCGCGCCCGACGCCGTCTTCTTGCTCTCCGACGGCCACTTCAACAGTGTGTCGGGAAGGAAGAGCCCTCTCTTCACGGGCACTCCCGAGGCCGAAGAACTCGTCCAGCAGATGCACCGCGGCTACACCCCCATCCACACCTTCGCCTACGAAGACCCCGAGAGCAAACAGCGGATGGAGGCGCTGGCCCAAATCACCGGCGGAGAATACAAGTACATCCCGCCAAGTGAGCAGGAACGCCCCAAACCGGCTCCACCAAGGCGGCGGCGACGGTAGGATGCGTCTGAATGGCCTTGCGCGATTCTCCCGCCAAACGAGCTATTGGCTTGCCAAACGGTCGAGATCTTCCGATCCTGGAAGGTGCGCCGTCAGACACACAACCTGAAGGAAAGCCCGGCTTTCGTCGGCTGCCATGCTCGCCCGCACTGCTCGCCTTTCACGATGAGAAGCAACACATAATGCAGTTCCTTCGATTTGCCGCTCTGGGTACGCTCGCCGTGGCCGTCCTGCCCTGCCGCGGCGCCGATTGGTCCCAGTTTCGCAACGACGCCGCACGAAGCGGTTACACGTCGGAGGCGCTGCCGCCCACGCTCGGATACTTCTGGAGCCATCAAAGCCGGCAACCGCCGGCGCCCGCCTGGCCCACGCGGAACCGCCTGCGGTTCGATCGGGCCAATCAGCCCATCGTGGTCAACGGCGTCTTGTGCTACGGCAGTTCGGGCGACGACAAGGTCTACGCCCTCGACGCCGTAAGCGGCCAGGTGATCTGGACGTTCTTCACCGGTTCGCCCGTGCGATTCGCCCCCGCGGCATGGCAGGATCGCCTGTTTGTGGCCGGCGACGACGGCCATCTCTATTGTCTCTCCGTCGCGACGGGCAAGCTCGTCTGGAAACGTCGCGGCGGGCCGCGCAGTGATATGCTGCTGGGCAACGACCGCATGATTTCTCGCTGGCCCGCCCGGGGCGGACCGGTCGTTTTGGGCGACATCGTCTATTTCGGCGCCGGGATCTGGCCCAGCGAAGGAATCTTTCTCTACGCCCTCGATCCGCGAACCGGAGACGTCCTCTGGCAGAACGACTCGTCCGGCACGATCGAAATGGACCAGCCCCACGCAACCGCCCGAGCCAAGAGCGGCATTTCAGCTCAGGGATACCTGGCAGCCACGGACAATTGCCTGCTGGTCCCGACGGGGCGAGCCGTTCCCGCCGTGCTCAACCGTTCGGACGGCACGCTTCGCAGCTTTCCCTTGCAGACCCATCAGCATTCCGGCGGAAGCGACGTCGTCATCGTCGATCAATACTTCGCCAACAGTGGCAGCATCTACTCGATTGCCGACGGGCGGAAGATCGGCACGGTCGGACTGCAAACGGCCGTGACTCCCGACTACTTCATCCACGCCGTCGACAATACCGTGTTGGCCTTCGACCGCAGGAATCTGACCGTCGAGCGGGAGACCGTCGACCGCAAGGGGAACAAACGGCAGGTCACAGACCTCGCCGCGCCCATCTGGCAAGTGCCGCTCACCTTCGACGCCGAGCCTCCCACACCCCTCGCCGAGGAATTGCGGCCGCCTGAAGTCCGTATGGATTCAACCGCCTGGGCGACGCCCACACTGGACGGCCAGGCGTCCGCACTGATCGTCGCCGGCAATACCGTGCTTGTCGGCGGACGCGGCCGCCTTTCCGCGATGGATATTCCCACGCGAGAACTCGCCTGGTCGATCGGCGTCAGCGGCACCGTCGATGGCCTGGCGGTCGCCGACGGCCGCCTTTACGTAAGCACCGATCAGGGATTCGTTCACTGCTACGGCGACCCTCGGAACGTTCCACCAAAGGACAGCCATTTCGTGCCTTCGGTCCAGGTGCCGCAACGCGGCCTTCCCGTCCGCAAGGCAGCCCGCGAAATCGTGGAACGAACGGGCGTTGCCGACGGGTACTGCGTGGACCTCGGCTGCGCTGAGGGCGGCCTGACCCTGGAACTTGCCCGCCGGACGAACCTGCGGGTTTACGCAGTCGACCCAGACCCGGCGAACGTGCAGCGGCTCTGCGAAGCACTCGATCTTCTGGGTCACTACGGTTCCCGCGTGACGGTTCACTGTTTCGATCCGGCAGAGGTACCTTACCCCGACTACTTCGCCGACCTGGTCGTTTCCGGCCGCTCGCTCGCCGAGAAGTCGGACGAAGAACTGCTCGCAACCGCCAATCGCCTCTGCCGCCCCTACGGCGGAACGCTTGCTCTCGGTGCGGCAGGCGAAATCCGGGTTTCGCGGCGGGGTCCCTTGGAGGGCGCCGGAAACTGGACGCACCAAAACAGCAGTCCCGCCAACACGCTCTGTTCGGAGGAGCAACTCGTCCGCGGGCCCCTCGAGATGCTCTGGTTTCGCGATACCGATTTTCTCCTGGCCAGTCGCCACGGGCGGGCCCCCGCGGCGCTCGTCGAGGACGGCCGGATGTTTGTCGAGGGCCTCAACGGTCTGAGAGCCCAGAGCCTCTACAATGGCCGGGTCCTTTGGGAATTCGAGGCGCCGGGGATCCTGGGCGCCTACCACCGCGAGCACAGCATCGGGGCCGCCTGGACCGGTGGAAACATCTGCCTCGGGCCCGGCCGCGTCTACCTTCACAACGGCAACGTCTGCTTCGTCCTCGATGCAGCGACCGGCCGGAAACTGGCCGAGTGGAAACCGCCGGCCCATCCCGGCGGCGAGCCGGCCCTGTGGGGATTCATTGCCTGCCACGACGGCATCCTCTTCGGTTCTCTCGCCAGGGAAGACTACCTGATCAAGTGTTGGTCCGACCGATGGGATACGGGCCTGCAGTTCACCGAGTCGACGGCCCTCGTCGCCCTCGACGCCGTCACGGGCAAGTTGCTCTGGATGTTCGAGCCAAAACACTCGATCCGCCACAACGCCATCGCCATCGGCGGCGGACGAGTCTACCTCGTCGATCGCCCCGTCTCGGCGGAAGACGAAATCGGGTTCGTTGCCGCCCCAGCCTCGGCCGAGAAGCGTCGCGGCACCGCCGGAGAGAATGAACCATCGGAAACGACGCATCCGCCGGGCCGCCTGCTTGCCCTCGACCAGAAGACGGGGCAAGTCGAGTGGCAGGCCGAAGAGCCGGCCTTCGGCACGTTGCTGATCCACTCGGCCGAACACGACCTGGTGTGGATGGGCTACCAGGCCGCCCACCAGGCCTCGCGCCCTTCGGAACTCGGCAATCGCATGGCCGCCTTCCGCGCCGGCAGCGGAGAACTCGTGTGGAACGTCGAAGCCGACTATGCCGACCGGCCCGTCCTCAACGGCCGGACGATCTACGCCCCGCCCGGCGCCTGGGACCTGCTGACCGGCGAGAAGTTGCCCTTCACGCTCCAGCGTTCCTACGGCTGCGGCATCGTGTCGGGCTGCCGCACCATGCTCGTCTTCCGCTCGGCCACACTGGGCTACCTCGACCTCGGGGTCTCGCCGGAGACGCAGAACTACGGCGGCATTCGCCCCGGCTGCTGGATCGCGGCCGTCCCGGCCGGCGGCGTCGTTCTCATGCCCGACGCCGCCAGTTGGTGCACGTGCAGCTACTTGAATCAGGGAACCATCGTGCTGAAAGCAGCAACACTTCCCCTCGGTAGCCGCGACTGACACATACTACTCTTCCAACGCCACGAACCGGTGACTCACCTTCCCAGCCTCGTCGACCTCCCACACGCGAAACCCGAACGGCCGCTTGTCGAAGTTCTTGCTGGTCGCCTCGCCGCTGAGGAACTGAATCCCTTCGTATTCGTTTTCGACCAGGCGATGAGTATGCCCACTCAACATGGCCACCACGCCATTCTCTTTGAATAGTCGCAGGATCTCGGCCCGTTTCTCCGGTGGGATATTGAAATACTCCTCCTTTTCGTCGGCCTTTTTCAGGAACAGCGGGTGATGGCCGGCGACGATAACTGGGCTCGAGTCGGCCTTGGCCTGCCGGAGCGTTTCCTCGAACCAGCGATCGTGGGCCGCCGTCTCGCCTTCGACCGGCGCCTTCCAGAACTCCGTGTTCACCACAACGAACGTGATGCCTTGGTGCTTGAAGGAGTAGTAGTCCTTGCCGATTGCCTCCCGATATTTGGCCAGGCTCGCGGCCGTCGGCGGGTGCCCCAGGTCGTGATTTCCGGCCGCACAGCGGCAGGGAACCTCGAGCTCGGCCATCACTTCCTTGAAATCGGCAAACGCCTGCGGTTCGGGCTTGTGGACCAGATCCCCGCAGATCACCACGAACGCCGGTTTCATCGCATTGATCTGCCGCACCGCCTGGCGGAACGACTCGACGTCCTGCTCGTAGCCCTTCTCGCCGAAACCGAGTTGCGTGTCGCAGATCTGAACGAATTGGATGCCGGGTGACTTCGCTTCTTCAGCCGTCACCTGTGCGGCAAGAGGTTGCAGCAGGCACAACAGCCCCCAAACGATCCGGCACACCGGCAGTCGTTCTCGATTCATGGGTCGACTCCTCTTCAAAACAGATTCATCACGTTTGATCCTTCGCATCTTCGGCCATCGCGTGAGCAGATGCAAGTGGGGCACGTCCTGACGTGCGAGTGCCCGTGTCTTTTCCCGGTGCGTCAGGAGGCGCCCTGCTTCTGTTGGCGGATGCCGCAACCGGGCGGAGAGATTCGCAGGCTGAAGCCTGGATTCCAACGAGTTGGGCGACCCCGGCAGCCGACGGCATTCATGGATGGACATTCCAGTCGCAGCCGCCCGCTCGAAATCGATTCGCAGTGCGACTAGAATGGTTCGCGGTGATGCCGTGTCCCATGCGGTATCCCCGAACCAATGTTGGACACACAAAAAACGATTCAGCCCGGCAGGATGAGTACCAAATGAGCCGCCACCAGCACGTCATTTCTTCTCTGTTCGTAATCGCCGTCGTCGCAAATGTACTTGCCCATGCGTCTGTCGCGCCAAGCCGCGCCGCCGAATCGGGGGCTCTCCAGGTTGAGCGTCTCCGCTGCGAATACTTGAACGACCCGGCTGGGATCGGCGAAACCACGCCGCGGCTTAGTTGGATCGTGACCTCGAACGAGCGCAACCAGCGACAGGTGGCCTACCGGATCCTTGTGGCAAGTAGTATTGAGAAACTCGCCCATGACGAAGGCGACCTGTGGGATTCGGGCCAAGTGGAAAGCAACAAGACGGTCAACATCCTCTATGCAGGGAAGCCGCTGCCGTCGCGGCAGCACTGTTTCTGGAAGGTCATGGCCTGGGATGCCGACGGCCAACCGTCGGCCTGGAGCACGCCGGCCCGATGGTCGATGGGCCTGCTCGATTCCGGCGACTGGCAGGCCCAATGGATCAGCTTCCGCGACGATTCGCCCCTGGAAGGCACACAACAGAAGATGGTCCTGCCGCCGGCCCGCTACTACCGCAAATCGGTCACCGCAAAACGGGAAATTCGCCGGGCTACCGTCTACGCCTCCGCCTTGGGCATCTACGAACTCGAGATCAACGGCCGGCGGGTGGGCGAGTCGAGGTTCACGCCCGGCTGGTGCGATTATGCCAAGCGGTGCTTCTACAACACCTACGACGTTACGGAGATGATTGGGGAAGGAGACAACGCCATCGGCGCGATTGTGGCCGACGGCTGGTACGCGGGCTACGTCGGTTATGGGCTGCTCGTCGGTTACGGGCCCAACCGTTGCGGCCGCTACATGTACGGCAAAACGCCGGCGCTGCTGGTCCAGCTTGAAATCGAATATGCCGACGGCTCCAGGGAGACGATCGTCACCGACCCGAGTTGGAAGGTGACGTCGGGGCCCATTACCGAGGCCGACATGTTGATGGGCGAAGTTCACGACGCGAGACTGGAGATGCCCGGCTGGTCGACTGCCGGGTACGACGATTCGCAGTGGTCCGGCGCGATCCGGGCGGAAGAGAACGGCAGCCTCAAGGCCCAGTTCATCGACAAGAGCGGACCTCGCGAAGTGGAACTCGGGTTCCGCAAGCCGCCGCGGATGCAGGCCTATCCCGGTGTGCCGATCGTGCCGATCGAGGAGATCCGGCCGGTCGGAATCAGCGAGCCGGAACCGGGCGTCTTCATCTTCGACCTGGGCCAGAACTTCTCGGGGGTCGTGCGGCTCAAGGTGCGAGGCCCGGCGGGAACAGAGGTCCGGATCCGGCACGGCGAAATGCTCCATCCGGACGGGCGGCTTATGACCGAGAACCTGCGCAAGGCGAGGGCCACCGATACCTACATCCTCCGGGGCGATCCCGATGGCGAGGTCTGGACGCCCCGGTTCACCTACCACGGATTCCAATTTGTCGAACTCACGGGCTACCCGGGTAAGCCCGCTCTCGATGCAGTGACCGGCGTGGTAATCCACTCCGACACGCCGCTGGTCAGTTCCTTCGAGTGTTCCGATGAAATGGTCAACCGGTTGTTCCGCAATGTCGTGTGGACCCAGCGGGCGAACTTCTTGGAGATCCCCACGGACTGTCCCCAGCGGGACGAGCGGCTCGGTTGGATGGGCGATGCGCAGATCTACGTTCGCACGGCGAGCTTCAATGCCGACGTGGCCGCCTTCTTCACCAAGTGGCTCGAAGACGTCGAAGAGGCCCAGCTTCCCGAAGGCCCGTATCCCGACTACGCCCCCTATCCCATGCAGCACGGCAAGCCCAACCGGGCCTTTGCCACCGCCTGGATGGACGCGGGCGTGATCTGTCCCTATGTGATCTATCGGGCTTACGGCGACCGGCGCATCCTTGATCGCCGGTGGGAATCGATGGAACGGTTCATGCAGTACCGGCGCCGCGTGAGCCCCGATTTCCTCGGCGTGGCTTTGGGCAACGGCTGGGGCGATTGGCTGTCGTTGAACGAAACCACGCCCGTCGAGTACGTCGACATGATCTACTTCGCCTACTCTTCCAAGCTCATGGCCGAGATGGCGGAGGCCTTGGGCAAGAAGGAAGCAGCGGAGAAGTACCGAGGATGGTTCGATTCGATTGCCAAAGCCTACGCGGCGAAGTACATCGATGCTGAAGGCAGGTTGACGGTGCAGACCCAGTCGGCCCACGCGTTGGCGCTCTACGTCGGGCTCGTCCCCGAAGGACTTCGCCAGGCCTTTGCCGATCGCCTGGCTGAGATGATTCGTCAGAACGACGTCCGCATGGCGACCGGGTTCCTGGGAACGAAGCACCTGCTGCCTGTACTCTCGGCCTACGGCCACAACGACTTGGCGGGGCGGCTGCTGCAGAGTCGGCGGTTTCCCTCATGGGGCTACGAGATCGAGAACGGGGCCACCACGATCTGGGAACGCTGGAACAGTTTCACGAAAGACGAGGGCTTCATGAATCCCTCCATGAATTCCTTCAGCCACTACTCGTTCGGGGCGGTGTGGGAATGGATGTTCACGAACCTGGCGGGAATCGACCACGCTGCCCCCGGGTTCGATCAGATCGTCATCAAGCCCAATCCGCAAACCGCCGGGAGCAACCCGGAACATCCGGCCATCGACTGGGTGAACGCCCAGTACGATTCGATTCGGGGGAAGATTGCCAGCCGCTGGCGGCGCGAGGCCGATCGTTTCGTATTAGAAGTAATCATACCAGCCAACACGAGGGCCACGGTCTTCATTCCGGCGGAAAGCGCCGCCGCGATTACCGAGAGCGGAAGGCCGCTCGAAGAGGTTCGTGAGGTGCGTGTGCTGGGGGCGGAATCCGGTCGAGTCCGAGTGTCCGTTGGGTGTGGCAAATACCGGTTCGTTTCGTCCCAATGAGGTACGGCGGTGAAGCGGGCGGACGAGAAAAATCGAGTCTTTATTGACCCCTGCATTGTCAATGTTCGCCTCATGGCCGCGACACAGCGAGGTTTCTCCGTAATTCCTGTACGCTGGGCCGCGGCGGACTGTTCATTGGCTATGCAGGGGTCAATAGCATCAACGCATGCAATTGGCCATGACACGAACGGGCAAATCGTGCGTTTCGGACGGTAATCGCGTGGATCAATGCACGAGTCATAGGTCAGGCGATCGATTTCGATCCACTGCGTCTTGTTGACGCCGCGATTGTTGGTGGCACGAGGGCTTAATTCAAGTTTCGCACATTTTGAGGATGCATTTTGAGCGATCCGCGGCGATCTTCGCGGAGACATGGCAATTGAATTTTCGTTGCACGTCCCGTCCGTTT
>Ga0209723_1000308_pt1 | contig 95082 bp, 65 predicted proteins | sample BiotimSIPDNA_2_FD_185750 | JGI IMG/M metagenome (GOLD analysis project Ga0209723, IMG submission 185750) | Anaerobic biogas reactor microbial communites from Washington, USA - Biogas_R2 time_0 SIP DNA (SPAdes) (version 2) | ecosystem: Engineered > Bioreactor > Anaerobic > Unclassified | place... | reverse complement strand
TAGGTTATTTTGAAGTATTTTACATGCCAACATTTCGGCACCAGAATTTCTCTCCCGCGCACAAAAAAAGCCCTGATTCCGTGCGGTTGCACAAGAACTAGGGCTATGACCAAAAAGGGAACTTCAGGCTAGACAAACCCTGCTCATTAGAGAGGAAACATTACGCCTTGTCCAGAAAGAATATCTTGGAAAGAGCCTCCCACGCCGCTCGTCCGGGGCAGTTTGGTCCATCTGCTATCGGGCTTCCAGGGCGTGGACTCTTTCTTCGGCGACCCGGCGCAGGCGCGGATCGCCCTCGTCATCGGCCAGGATGGACTGGTACACCTTTCGGGCTTCGTCTGGGCGGCCCGCCGCCCGCAGCGTGTCGCCGCGGGCCAGCAGGATCGTGTCGTGCCAGAAGCCGCGGAGTTGGTCGGTCTCGACCTTGCCGAGCGTGGCCAGCGCTTCGTCGAACTGGCCGCGTTTGGCCTGGATGCGGGCGATTGCCTGGACGGCGTTGAACTGGTTGGAGCTGCCCAACTGCCGGGCCGTGGCGATAATCGCCTGGTAGGCTTCGAGGGCCGCCGCGTCGTCCTGGAGGTTGTTTTCCCGGTTCTGGCCGAGGGCGAGGTGGATGGCATCGCGGGTGCGCTCGTCGCTGGTCCACGGCAGGGCGGAGGCGAGGTCGGATTCGGCTTGCCGGCCGGCGCGGGTGGCGGCGTAGGCCTGGCCGCGGGCGAAGTACCCGTCGCCGCGTTTCCAGAAGGGCCAGGCGGCGATGTCCTCTTGGGCAAACTGCTCGACGAGCCGCGCAGCCTGGGAGCGATCGAGCAAGTTCCGCATGAGGACGGTGTTCCTGACGGCGGCGAGGGGAATCCGGGCGGCGAGTTGATCGGCCAGTTCGAGCTTGCGCAAACTGCGGGCCGTCGCGGCAGCCTGCTCCAGGGCGTAAGACCTCTGCAACTGGCTGACCTTGCCTTCAGCCGCGGCCGTGTACGCGGCGAGGGCCTCGTCGCGCCGGCCCGTGCGTGCCAGATCGGCGGCGCTGCGAATGGCGTGGAAAAAAACGTCTTGGGGTTCAGCCGCTTCGAACTGGTGGGAACGCCCGTCGTAGAAGTGGGCGAACTTCATTGCGTCGTGGAAGTTGTCGCCGCCGGTGGGCGAAAAGGCGCTGTGCTCCTGCCCCTCTGCGCGGATGCGCTGCCGGCAGAGATTGATGTGCCAGGGCAGACTCTGCGTGGGCTTGCGGCCGATCACTTGATGCAGCGGGTCGTTTTCGTCCTGGGTGACCGGAATCCGCATTTCGACGGTCCAGTAATCGTCGGCGACGTGCGTGGCCACTTCGGCCTGCGAATCCCAACTGAACCACGCCTGGCGCGCGGCGGAGCGGTCCAGGTCCACTACGGCGCCGGAGGGCCCAACGGCGATCTGGTAATACGAACGCGAATCGGTTTCCAGCAGGACCTCGACGCAGTCGCCGTACCACAGCGCGGAGTCGTCGTCCTTGGTCGTGCCGACGTTTGGTTTCTCGCCGGGATGTTCCTCACAGCGGATGGCGAAGTACAGGTTGCTGCCGATCCAGGTGGACTTGACCGTCGTGCCGAAGATGGGCTGGCAGCCCGTTTGCAACTCGCGGAAGCGGCAGGTCGCGGACGGGAAGGCATTCACCCAGGCTTCGTCGTCCAACTGGCCGTCGACGGCGATCGGTCCGCGGGCCTCGCCGACCAGCCGCAGCACGGGCACGGGGCCGCGTTTCTGGCCCAGTTGCCGGCTCTTGCTGCGGAGGGCCTTGAGGTAATCGTCCATCCAGGCCAGCCGCCGGCCGTAGACGGAGTCCGCGTCGGCCCTGGCTTGCGCTTGGGCGAACAGCTTCAGCGCGCGATCGGCCCGAACCTTGTCTTTCTCCATCTCCTGCCAGTTGGCTTCGCAGTACTGGAAAAAGGCCAGCATCTCCTGTTCGGCAGGTCCGTAGAACAGGCGGCAGTACTCGCGGAACAGGGCGTCGACGTCCTGCTCCTGGCCGCCCCAATACATGCGCTGGGTGAAGTAGATCAGGAAGTGATTGAGGCCGATGCCGACTTTCTCGAAATCCTGCCGCACGCTGAGCCAGATGTCCTCGCCCTGGGAAACGCCTTTGGTCGCGTTGATGCTGGCGCCCATCGCATGGGGCGTGAAGGACGGCAAATACCAACCGCGGTCGGTGAACGGGTAGTTCTCGAAAATGATGATCGGATTGTCGGTCTTCGCCAGCCAGCTTTCGCGCAGCTTGCGGATTTCTTCCTGCTGTTCGGGCTTGTTGTTCATGGGCCGGCGACCGCCGACGATCGAGACGACGACGTTCGGCTCCAGCCTGTCGATCTTCAGCGGCGGCAGGGTGTACACCCCGTAGGCGCAATTGAGAATCTTCTTGTCCGGGTGCGTCTTGCGGACCTCTTTGGCAACCCGGTTGACGAAATTCCACACGTAGTCGGACAGCAGGCCGCGCTGGTCGCGGTCCGGCGAATCCTGGCCGGCGCACCGCGGACACTGGCAGATCGCCGTGTAGCCGTCGGGCGGCATCACGGAGATGGCGTCCAGCCGGTAATGGTCCAGCTGGGCGCGGACGTAACGCACCGTCTCTTGAAACAACTCCTCGTTCGAGTAACAGAGTTGATTCAGCCGCTGGCCGGGTTGGTTGTGGCGTTTGCCGCCGTACAGGGCGAACCAATCGGGATGCCGAGCAAGGATCTCGGCGCGCTGCGTCATCGTGTCCATGCCGTGCGCGACTTGGACGCCGTAGGGATCGCGCAGGCCCAGCCGCATGGCCCACCTCGCCAACTCCAGCCCGTGGACGCCGAAACGCACGTTGACGCGGCGGATGGGAAAGTCCGGACGCACTGTCTCGTCCAGCTTTGGCAGCGGAATCGTCTTCAGATCGGGCAGCACTTCGCCCAGTTCGCCCGGCGCATACCAGCGCACGCCGAGTTTCCTGAGCCACCCGCACACGGCATTGAACGTACCTCGTTCATCGAAGCCCCACAATTCCAGCGGCTCGAATTTCTGTCCGGCTTGGCGCCGCTCGTCGAGCAGTCCCGTGTCGCCCGGCAGCCTGAAGCGGTTTTTGTACAGCGTCGCTTGCGGCACGCCCCACAGCGCTCCGGTGATCTGGTCCCACTCGCGCTGCAGTTTGCCGCTGGCGATCTCCGCATTGCTCCGAGCCCACGGCTCGATCGGCGTGAACTCCGTGTCCTGGCCGATGAGCACTAGCCAGCCGTCGCCGGAGACGATGCGAAACGCGCCGTCCTGCAGGCCCGCGGCCGTGATCCCCAGCCGGTCCGTGTGCCGGCTGGCTCCGACGTAGATCGGCACCGTCGCCGCCTCGCCCGGCTCCGTGACGATCGGCAGATGCGCCCCGGTGATTTTCTCGACGTAGTTTTGCAATTCCTGGGCCGCCAGCCGCACCGTTCGCGGCGGCGATTCGGCGACGACGATCACAGACCGCGGTCGGCCGTTCTCCACCAGGAAGGTCTCGGCGGCCAAGGGGGCAGTGAAGCACAGGACGACGGACAAACCAAGGAGCAGCTTCATGGTCGCGGGGCGGATTCCGTGGGTGAATCGGGATGTCTCAACGCGGCCTGCCTGGGCCACGACTCGACGCCGTGGGGCGGCGTTTTACTCAGCAACGACGGCCTCTATCTTAACAAGCGGATCCCGACCGTGCAGCCGGGACACCGATTTACTGTCCTTCCACCGGCGACGATCAGAAAGCGGCGATCCCGCGGCGGACAACTACTTCTTCGGGCAGCTTTGCGGTACACTGAACCGCGTGGGAAAAACCCGAAAGCGGAAGGCGTCAGCCACCGGTTTCGTACCGGCTGCAAGCCCGGTTGACGCGAAGCGAAAAGGCTAAGCGGATGAGCAAGACAAACAGGCAGAAAAGTATTTTGGCTTGGGACGCACTGTCTGGTGCGCGGCCGGCAGCTCGCGTTCCCGAGGCTCGGCGGTCGACTCGTCGGGCGATGCTGATCCGCACGCTCCAGGCCGCAGCGGGCGTGGCGGCCGCAAGCCGTCTGCCGCAACGCCTGGCGACGGCTGGCAGCGAACCGGCCGAGCGGTCGGTCTGGGATGCTCACGTCCACTTGACGGGCGTGGCCGGTTCCGTGGAACAGCGAGTTGACGGCCTGTTAAAGATCGCCAGCCGGGTGGGGATCGAACGGTTGATCTTTTGCATGGGGACTTCGTTTGTGCCCGATCCTTCGCCGGCAGAGTTGCGCAAGCAAAACGACGAAGTGCTGCGCGCAATCGCCCACGCGCCGGACCGCGTGTCGGGCATGGTCTACGTCAATCCGAAACAGAAGCAAGCGAGCCTGGACGAGATGGACCGCTGCGTGCGCGAAGGGCCGATGGTGGGCGTCAAGCTGTGGATCGCGCTGGAGTGCAGCCGGCCGGAATTGGACCCGATCGTGCGCCGCGCCGTGGAGTTGAAGGTCCCCCTGCTGCAACACGCCTACGACCGCACGGCAGAGAATCTGCCCGGCGAGTCGAGTTGCGGCGACGTGGCGATCCTGGCGGCCCGGCATCCGGACGCCCGGTTCATTTGCGCCCACACGGGCAACGATTGGGAACGCGGCATCCGCACGATCCGCAACGTGCAGAACGTGTGGGCGGAAGTCTGCGGGTCCGACCCGACGGCGGGATTCGTCGAGATGGCGGTGCGGGAACTGGGCGCGGAGCGGGTCGTCTACGGCAGCGACGGGGGCGGCCGCAGCTTCGCCTCGCAACTGGCCAAGGTTTACAGCGCCGGATTGCCGGCAGCGGACCAGCGGCTGATTCTCGGCGGCAACATCCGGCGCCTGCTTGCTCGGGTGCCAGGCTAGATTCCCAGAGGTCGATTTCCGCGGAAGTTCGCTTGGATTTGTTTCTGTGGTTTCGCTGGGATTTTTCTGCGACTGATGCAAGCGGTTCTCTACCTTACAGGGGATGCTCCCACTCGGTCAGAGTCCCCAGGGCGGGGTCTTCTTTCCGGCTGCTCACACTCAGTCCGGTCAGCGGGGGCCTGCTGCAGTTGCGATGGCGCGTCGGAACCGCCAGTCGCGTGGGGCGGGCGAGACGCCGATCGCAGAAACGCCCCACTTCGTTCCGCTTCATCGTCCGCAGCCACCCACGAAAACGGTCCTCGGGCCGTCCGTGACGGAACCGCCCGAGGCCGTTCAGCACGGCGGGAAACACCTTCGGAAGTGCCTCCGGCATCATCGCAATGGGATCTTGATTTTCGGTCGGATCTTCGGCGTCGTCGTTGTCGGTTTGGCTGTGGGCCGAGGAGTTTCGGTCGGCCCTGGCGGAGGCTCGACGCTGGCGCCCGTGGGCCGCAGCGCGATGCGACGCTGGACCGTCTGGCCGCCGGACAGCGAGATTCGCTCCAGGCCCGGAACAAACTTGTCGTGCGTGACTTTGATCTCGTACGAACCCGACGACAGCCGGGTCCGGTAGCGGCCCCCGCCGTCGGACTCGCCGGTGGCAGCAGGCCGGCCGTTTTTCAGCACCACGACGTGGGCGCCCGGCAGGGGCGCGGGACTCATCTTGGCGCCGGCCCGGCCGGGCTTCAGCCCCAGGATCTGCAGGTCCAGCATCCCTAAAGTCGGCAGCGGTTTGTCGATGCCGGCCGGCGGCTTGATCGTACCGGGCGGCGGCTTGATTGTGCCGGGCGGCGGCTTGATTGTGCCGGGCGGCGGCTTGATTGTGCTGGGGCGAATGCCTGACGGAGGCGTCTCTGGCCGATCTCCGCCGATTGCCAGCGGTCGCAGGACGATGCGGCGGCGAGTCAGGCCGCCGCTGACCGTGACCTCCTCGATAGCCGGTACGAATCGCTCGTGCATGACCTTGATCTGGTAGGCCTCGGGCGGCAGCCGTGTGCTGTAGCGGCCATCCGCCGTCGACTGCCCGGTGTCCGCCACTCGCCCGCGGCGGAAGATGACGATCCGGGCTCCGTCCAGCGGCACGGGCTGCAGCGTCCCCGGCCTGCGCACGACGCCCAGGATCTGCAGTTCCAGCGCGCCGCCGGGACGCGCGTCGGGCTGCGGCTTGCTGGGCCGTGTGCCGGGGGCGACTTCCTCCCGAGCTCGCTGCAGATAAATGACCTTCGACACCGGCTCGCTGCTCAGCCTGACCGTGTCCTGGCCGAGTTCGTAGCCGCGTTGGACCGCACGGACGAGATACCCACCGGGCGGCAGACGGAACGACAGCGAGCCTTGCGCATCGGCCTGTCTTGCCTGCACCCGCTCGCGATTCTGAATCACGCCGACCATCGCGCCCGCAACCGGACGCTCGTGGCTCGTATCCAGACGTTCCATGACCCGCACGTGCAGGGTGACCGGTCCGGGAGGTTCCGGCCCGACCGGCGGGACGATCGAAGGCCGAACCTTTGGAGTCTCGGCCTCCTGGATCCGCCGCAAGACGAGTGTCGCGGTATTCGCGCCGCCGGGGCTGATGTCCACTTGAACGCCGGCCGGCGTGTAGCCCTGCAGACGAGCCACAAAGGCATACGTACCGGGCTCAGCGACGCGCAAGGTGATTTCCCCCCGGCCGTCGGTCACGCCACGTTGCGCGCGGAACAGGCTTTGGCCTTCTTGGCGGAGCAGCACCAGCGCGTCAGGCAGGGGGCGCGTCTTGACACCGCCGGGAACCGCCTCCAGCACGAGGCCGCGAAAGACCAGCGGCGGAGGCGCAACGGGCGGCTTGACCACGACCGGCGGCTTGACCACGACCGGCGGCTTGGCTTCCTCTGGCGGCGCGAGCGGCGCGAGCGGCGCGAGCGTGAGATTCACCATCGTGTACCGCCCGCGGAACACGTCGCGCGGGCCGCTGCGGGCGGGCCGATAGCCGTCGGCCTGGGCCAGCACGCGGTAGCGGCCTTCGGCCAGGTTCCGCGAATACCGGCCTTGGGCGTCCGCAACCAGCGGCGGACCCGCCGGCACGCCTGGACCCAAGGGAATGATCTGCACCCGGATCTTCGGCTCCGGTCCGGCGGTGGGACGAGGCTCGTCCAGCCGCACCGTGCCGCGGATGCCTTGGTCGCTGGGCGGCTCAACTGCCTCTCGAGTGAGCACGAAATCGCGCTCGCTGCTCCGGCCGGCCGCGATGACGATCGGCGCCGGGTCCACCAGCGTGGCAAACCCGGACGCCGCGACCGACGCGCGGAACGAACCGGTCTGCAACTCGACGGCGTAAGCCCCGAGCGGCTTGTCCGGCTGTGCTTGCCGCTGGCTGGTGACCCGTACGAGGCTGCGTTCGCCGCCCTGACGGCGCAGCGAGATCCGCGCGCCAGGAACGCCACTTAACTCGCCGTCTGCCGTCTTCTCCAGAACGCGGCCTTCCAGGCGGCCCATCGGGACCGTGGGCAACTCCGGCGGCTTGCGCTGCTCCGGGTTTTTGCCCTTGATCAAGCTGAAGTTGTACACCGCGTAACCATCGGTCAATTCCAGGACGATCCCGCGTCCTTGGTCTTCGTCCTGGAAGCCCGCCGCGGTCACTTTGTAGGTGTACCGGCCGGGCGGCAAGTCGATGCGATAGTAGCCGTTCGGGCCGGCGGTCGCGGGCGTTTGCGCCGCGCCCGACGGACTGCGGAACTCGATCTTCGCCCCGGGCACGGTGCCGGTCGTCTGGCCGTTTTCGTCCAGGGCGAACACGCGTCCATGGACGCCCGGACCGGCCGCGGCGGCCTGGGCCACGAGCAGACTGAGGACAAGCGAAATCGACGCCAAAGCCGAGAACATCGAATGCGTATCTGGTGAGCGTTTCATGCCGATGCTCCTCATCTTTCAAGGTTCGGGAATCATCCGCACGCCGACCAGCGCGGGCGGGTGTGCCGCGTCCACGGCGCCACCGCGGACGGTAAACGAGACAAACAAGTAGGCACTGAACGCACCCGAGTCGGCCGAATCGATCACTTGCTCGAGCAACGGCATCGGGCTTGGTGGGCCGCCCACGGGATTGACGACGTGGGCGATGACCGGACCGTAGGTATGCAGTGCGCCGGGACCGATTGGCAGGACTCCGCAGCGCATCTCGACTTGGGCGTCGTTGCCGCCGCCGGCGCCGTGGATGAACCCCACGTGAACCAAGACGCGGCGCCGGCCGGAAATCGGCGACGTTTGGAGGTGAAAGTGGAGCGTATCGTCCACTTCCGTCCGCGCCCCGACGTTCCAGCCGGGGGTCGGGTTGTCAAACAAGAGGGCGTTGTGCGTCGCCAGTTCACCGGCGGCCCAGACGGCGCGTCCCAGTCCGGCCGGCTCGCCGCCAAAGTTCACCGCGCCGGGGATAATGACCGCCGGCGGACGCTCGCAAACGTACGTGTTGCCCAACTGCGGCTGCTGCGCCACGCTGCTGCCCGCCGGAAAGACGGCCTTGGCCGGTCCGCGACGCTGATGCGGACTGGCCAACGGATCGGCGGGCACGGCGGTCACCACTGGCGCGACGAATCGGCAATCGGCGGCCGGGGCCGGCAGCGTGCCGCTGTACTCTGTTTGCCCCAGCGGCACCGTTTCACTGAGGATGACGGCGCCGAACGGAAAATCCCGATCGGGATAGACTTCCTGCAATTGGACCAGCAGATGATCCAAGCCGGCCGTGTCCCCGGAAGTCGTCCAGGCGATGGTCAGGGTGCCGTTGACATCCCAGCCCTCGGTGATGCGGACGCTCTCGACCTGGAACGGATCGCCCTCGGGGGGCGGGTCTTCGCCGGGCGGCAGATCGTCGGCGTCGGGCAGGAGCCAGTTGAAAACGAAATCCAGCCACGGGGGCATTTCGCCCCAGCCGGGATTCCAATCCGGCCACACGGCCCCTGGCGGCAGCCCCCAGCCGCCCGGCATCTCGCCGGGGAACAACGGAAAGCCGGAATCGAAATCCTCGCACCAGAAATCCGCGCCGACGTCCACGTCCCACAGATCGGGCTCGGCCAGCGCATCCTCCGCCAACGCCTCGTCAGCGGCCAGTTCGTCCGGCAAAGGTTCGGCGGCCGGGAACGCCGGGTCGTCGGCAGCCGGCAGCGGCAGCGCCTGCTGCTGAGCCAAATCCACGCCTTGCCCTCGGCCCGCTTCCCACAGGCACGTCTCGCGCGCGGTCGGCGCGTTCGTGACCGTCTCGCCCTGTTCGTTCCGGTGCGCCGGCGGGATCAGGCGGATGGCTTCCAGCGACAAGCGGTCCATCTCGGCCTGTTCGCTGTCGTACACGACGCGGCCGTCCACTTCGACCAGCAACCGTTGCGGATGCCAGCGGTCCGGGGCCTCGGCGTACGGGAACGGATTGGCCAGCATGCCCAAGGCGTAGCCGCGCAGGTCGGCGGCGGCCAGCGGACCGGCCGCCAGATCCAACTCAAACGTCTGCGGGCCGCGCGCGGCGTTCAGCGGCGTCAGCGGCGAACTGAGCGCGTACTTCTTGCCTCCGGTGCGAAAGTAGACGACGTTCTCGGTCCCCGCGCCCGTATGCGTGCAGGTCGTCAGCGTCACGCGGACGGACTTGACGGACGCTTGCTGCCGCCACGGCGAGCGGAAGCCGGGGTCTTCGAACCACGGGTAGCGGCCTTGGATCTGGCCTTCCGCCCAACTCCTGTCCCGCTGCGCCTGGTCCAGCTGCGTCTGGACTTCGGCCAACCGCGTTTGGTCCTCCGCGGTCGCGAGTTGGGCCTCGACCAGACTCAGCAATTCGTCGCGTTCGGTCTCCAGCGGGGCGACTTGGGAATCCGCTTCGGCCAGATTCGTCTGGGCGGACACCAGCGCTGCCTGAGCCCGGCCGTTGACGACGTTGTTCGAGGCAAACGGACGGCCGTTGATTTCGAGCGAGTAGCCGGCCAGGACCCAGTTGTTCAAGCCTTGGCTGGCAAACCCGATCCGCGTGATGTCGGAGACGCGGACGCCGGCGAGCAGTTGGGGCGTCGCCAGCAACGCGTCCATGCCGGGCTCGCCCTCCAGCCGGAAAGTGTACGTCGCGTGGACGCCGGGCGGATGCGCATCGCCCGCATCGCCTTCCTGCGGGATCGCCCCGAACGGCAAGCTCTCCTCCGGCTGTCGGCCGACCGGGTGCAGCCAGATGGGGAATCCCAAACCCAGGTCCAGGGCCAACGGTTCCTGCAACGCGTCCGTATCCCCGCCGACGTCAATGCCAACCGTCAGCGTCTGGATCGTGTCGCCGGCCTGGAACCCGGTACCCAACGTGAACTGGCCGTGTGCTGGCCGGGCGATGCCCGCCCCAAGCAGTAACACGACCGCGCCTGACAAGAGCCATTTGACCTTCATGCCGTCCTCCTTTGCGTCTGAGAAAACAAGGAGTTCGGCTGTCGGCAGAGCACAGGCCGGCAGTCGACTTTACAGTCGCAACCAGAAAAGAATACTTGGCCTCCCCCCGTTCGCGAAAAGACTGCGTTCCTTATTCTAGCACTGCCAGCACTATCTGTCAGCCGGCTCGCAAGCATGGGGGGCGAAATTGTTGCTCTTGAGCCGATCCGGCAATTTGGCTAAAAGACCGTTTCGGGAAACTGCCTGCTTTCCCGGATGCCTCGCCTACTAGCAGGATTTCAAGTTTCGCCGCCGAGTGACTGCGATGCGCGCAGTTGGACTACTGCTGATCTTCGCCTGGCCGTTGCTGGCCGCCGTGGGCCGTGCGGAAACCGGGTTCCCCTACCAGGTCACCATTCCGGCCGGGAAGGTCGTTTTGCGCAGTGGTCCGGGACGCTCGTTTTACGCCACAGATCGTCTCTCGGCAGGCGACCGAATCGACGTCTACCGCGAGGAAAAAGACGGGTGGTTGGCCGTCCGGCCGCCGCAGGGCTGTTTCAGCCTCGTGGAACGTCGCCAGCTGAAGGCCGGCGACGAGCCGAGCGTGGCGATGGCGACGGAAGATGACGTGCTGTGCTGCGTCGGTTCCCGCCTCGAACCCGTCCAGACGTACGTCTCCCAAGTGCGATTGCGGAAGGGCGAACGGGTCGAATTGCTGGACAAGTGGGACAGCGATCAAGCGCAAGATCGCGATGCCGACTCCGAGGCAGCCGCCTGGTGCCGCATTTGGCCGCCTGCCGGCGAGTTTCGCTGGCTGCACGCGGAGGATCTGAAGCCGGCCGCGGCCCGTGCCGACGCCATGTCGCCGCCCGCCGGCGCAGCGACCGATCCGAAACCAACGCTCGCTCCCCGAACGTCCTTCGAGGCGGATGGCTGGCAAGCTCGTCCTGTCGGCCCCGCGTCCATTCGACCGTCTGCTAAGTCCGCTCGACCGTCTGTTGAATCCGTCCCGGCTGGCGGCCAAACGGTGATCGGCGGCGCTTCCAGGAACGCCGCTCCGACTTCCCCTTCTCCGTCTCCGGACACGGCTGCCGGCTGGACCGTGACGCCGAAACCGGCGACACGGCAGGACGGCAGTCCCGACGCGGCGGCAGAGCGTGCGGCGGACGTCAAACCGAAGCCGTCGGCGTCGACTCCGATCCGAGTCCCGGTCGACGACGAGAAAGTGATTGCCGGGGCGGTTGCGAGGCCATCGGACCGGCCCGATCCGTCCCCTCCGTCCGATCCGACACGACAGTGGACTTCACGCACGCCGCCGCCTTTTCAGACCGTCGAAGAACTGGAACTGGAACTGGCGAAGATGGTGGCCCAGGATCCGCGGGCCTGGCGACTGGCCGACTTGCGGCAGCGCGTGGACGCGAATCTGATCCGCTACGAGAGCACGGCGGAACGCGTCCGGGCGCGACAGTTGCTGGAGCGGGTCGCCGAGTTCGAGCAGTTGCACAGCCGGATGGCTCAAACGGCGTCAGGCTCAGCTTCGGCCAGTCCCGCTGTTCCCGCCGTTCCGGGTCCGGATTCCGCTCCCGCCGAACCCGCCGCCAGCAGCGCCGCGGACGTCCAGTACGACGGTTCCGGCTGGCTGGTGCCCGTGCATTCGGCGACGGGCACCGCGCCGCCGTTTGCGCTGCTGGACGCGCAGGGCGACGTGTTGGGCTACGTCTCCCCCACGCCGGGCCTGAACCTGCAACGCTACCTCCGCAAACAGGTCGGCATCTTCGGCCAACGCGGCTACGTCCCGTCGCTGAACAAACCCCACGTCACCGCCGAACGCATCGTCGACCTGGACCGGCATCTGCGCTAAGCGCCCCGTCCAGCCGATGCGCAGAATCTTCCCGAACCTTTTGCCGGGTCCGGCATCTTTCGATCTGCACGAGTCGCTCCAAGCAACGTCCGATGCCGTCGGCGCCAGCGGCGTACGGGTCGGGCCCGTTTCGGGCCGGCGGCCGGTGCGTTCCGGACATGGGTTCTGACACAAGGCGGTTAGCGCCGCAGACGACGCGCGACGGACGCGGTACCGCGAAACGCAACTGGCGCTGCGGGCCGTGATCGGCGGCCTGGAGCTGGATGCGTTCCTGGCCGACAAGGACCAGGTCGCCCGCGAGATCGAGCAGGCATTGCGCGGCCGGGCCGGAGAACTGGGGCTGGAGATCAAGCGCCCGATTTCGCGAAGGAGCCGGGCTTTTTCTTTGAGCAGCCGCCGCGACGCAGTGGTGGATCGCCGGCCTCCTATCCCCCAAACACTTCGCAATCGGCTAGAATGCCCCGCTGGTCCGTTTCCCCTGGAGGAATCCTCATGCGCCAGATGCCGCTGTCCACCAAGCCACTTGGTCTCCCGTTGATTTGCCTATTGCTCTGGGCCTGGCTGCCATCCCACGGCGCTGCGGCGGAGCCGAGCGTCGAGCGACTGATCCGCGAGGCCGGCAACGCCGAGGACGACGCCGTGCGGCTGGAGATCTTGAAACGGCTGGACGCCAGGACCGATCTGGAGCCGAAGCTCCGCGAAGAACTGGGCCGATTGACGGCGGTGGTGCAGCGCTGGGTGTACGAGCCGCGGTTGTTTCAGTGGTTCGACAAGCCGATCCGGGCCAAGTTGGACTACGATTTCGGCGTCGGCCCGGATTCGCCCTTGTATCCGCTTACGTGCATCTACCGCGGCCGGATGCTGGTCTGGACCGCCAACGAGTACGGCAACATCCTCGGCTACCACGACGAACGGCGGCGGTTCTTCGATCGGGCGGTGGACAACTTTCGCATCGCCAACCGGGCGTTTCCGGAGAACCGGATTGTGCGGATGTATCTGGGCGAGCCGTTTCCGCCGCTGAAGGAGTACCCGCGCGTGCCGGGCGCTCCGGAGTGGGCCGTGTGGCAGCGCGAGAGTCTGGAGCGGCTGACCGACGTGGTGCTGTGGTGGATCGAGCATCGCCTGCAGTCGGACGGCCAGTACGGCGGCGGCTGGGATGACGATTGCGAGATGTGGCGCAGTTGGGTGCCGGTGATGATCGCGTTCGAGCACCCCAAGATCACGGAGGCGCAAGCGCTCTTTTCGCGGGCCCTGCTGAGCCAGGAGTACATGCGGGACGGCTATACGCGCCACGTGTACGACGTCGAGCACACGGCCGAACCGTCCAGCGACACGATCTCGCCGATGATGCACTTGGCGCCCGACGATCCCCAGTGGCGGCAGCGGGCGCTGCGGCTGGCCGAACTGATGGAGACGCTTTGGACCGGCCGGAACGAGCGCGGCCAACGGCAATTCAAGAGCACTTATTTCAGTGCCCAGCGCGTCGATCCCGACCCGGTGCGGGCCTGCGACACGCCGTATCACGTGCGGGCCATGGAGCCGGCGCTGGTGCTCTGGCTGCGGACCGGCGACGAGCGATTGCGGCGGCTGTTCACCACGTGGCTGGACACGTGGGTGGACGCCGCCGCGCGGTCAGAACGGGGCAGGCCCGCGGGCGTGATCCCGGCGGCCATCCGCTGGCCGAGCGGCGAGACGGCCGGTCCGGGGCCCGACTGGTGGGACCCGCGTCACCACGGCGAGCCGCGGTTGTATGAATGGCCCAGCGCTGTGAGCGGTCTGGCCGACGCCTTGCTGCTGGCCTACCACATGACCGGCGACGATCGCTACCTGCAGCCGTTGCGTTCGATGGCGGCTATCCGACTGGAGGCCCTGCGGACTCGCGGCGGCGATTCGCCGGTCCCCGGTTCGCGACTGTGGTGCGGCCGCAAGCTCGGGTTCCTGGCCGGGACCCTGGCGAAGTACAGGTTATTGACGGGCAGCGACGAGTTCGACCCACTGCTGGCCCGCGACGACGGCGCCTGGGCCGCCCGCCAGGCCGATCCCCAGCGAACGCAGCTGGCCGGATCGTTGCGGCAGACCGCGGCGGCGCTGGCGGTCAACTTTCCCGGCTGCACCAGCGAGGTTCGCTGGACCGATCGCGTGTTCGCCTTCGCCCGCTTGTTTGGCGAGGACATGCTGTTTCCCAAAGCCAACCCCGCCTGTAACCGCCGTCCGGACTTGGAACTGCTGTACGGCACGGCCACGGGCGACCGCGGCAGGTTCCTGGTCTTTCCGATGAATGCCGTGCGCTGGCTCACCCCGCCGCGTGACATCGCCGCCCTGGTCACCGATTGCGGCCGCGACCGTTTTGCGGCCGACTTGTTCCACTTCGGCGAAAGCCCCCGCCCGCTGGCCGCCGAGCTGTATCTGCTCCGCCCCGGACCCTACACGCTGACGCTCGCCGACCCCGACGGCAACCCGCTCGCGGCCGCCCGCCGGTTCCAGGTCGACGGCCCGCGCACCAGGATCGACTTGGAGTTGCCGCCGCGACGGCTGTGCGTCGTCAAGGCGAGCCCCTGCCCACCGTAGGCCTCGTGTTCCTTGCTCCACGACCGGAAGGTCCCGAAAACCGGGGCTCGCGGTCCGCGGCTGATTTCCATCGTGCCGACGACAGCGCCTGTTCGGGACGCTGCTCCTCGTCTTCAGCAACGGTGACCGAAGAGGTTTTCCGGATTTCGGCCGCCGCGCGGCTCGCCAGTGTGGAGCCGTGTTCCGAACCAGCCGTCAGCCCGCCGCGCGACCTCTTGAATGCGGAGAATGCAGGTTGCCACCAAGGCCGGGCCCCGCCAGTTTTCCAGGGATCTCCCTGGAAGGATCGTTGCGGTGACAAACCGGGGGGGGAGTCCGAGCGGTCAAGCGCCTGCGCCAGCACTGCCCGAAAGAACGCAGCGTGCGTCCGCCTCGAAAATGCGGGCGGGCGGGGCTTCCCTACCCGATGACGCTGGTTGTAGACTGGTCGTGCCGCTCCGTCGCCGGTGTCGCGGGGCGACATCCTGACATCCCGCTGCCCTGGCTGTCCTTACGGAGGTTTACCTGCCAATGGTCCGTCACGCCCCACGGTATCTTGTCGTGCTGTTCGTCATGTCTCTCGCCGCGACGGCCTTTGCGGCGCCCCTGCGACTGGCAGGCGGCGGCAAGACGACGTATTCAATCGTCGTGGATCCTGACGCGATCGCTGCGGAGCAACACGCGGCCGCGGAGCTGGCTGCGCTGCTCAAACAAGTGACGGGCGCGGACTTCCCGGTGCAGACCACCGTTCAGATGCCTGCGGGGCCGCTGCTGGTGGTCGGACCGGGGCGCGTCGCGCGGCAGGCCGCTCCGAGCGTGAGCCTGGACGGCCTGCAGCCCGACGGGATCGTCATCGAGACGGTGGGGGAAAACGTGCTCCTGGCCGGCGACCGGCCCCGCGGCACGCTGTATGCCGTGTACTCCTTCCTCGAAGACGCCGTGGGCTGCCGCTGGTGGTCCTCCAAGGTCAGCAGCATACCCCGGCTTCCGGATTTGACCGTCCCGGAGCAGCACGTGCGCTACGTGCCGCCGCTGGAATACCGGGAGACTTTTTGGGCGGACGCCTTCGACGGCGACTGGGCGGCGCGCAACAAGTCCAACGGCGACTCCGAACGATTGGCGGACAAGCACGGCGGCAGGATCCGCTACGGCGGGCCGTCTTTCGTCCACACGTTCGCCCATCTGGTGCCGCCGGCAACCTACTTCCAGGAGCATCCGGAGTACTTCAGCGAGGTCAACGGCCAGCGTCTGGACGGCTACGCCCAGGTGTGCGTCACGAACGAGGCGGTCAAGAAGCTGATCACCGACAAGGTGCTGGCGTACCTGCGCGACGACCCCACCGCGCAGATCATCTCGGTCTCGCAGAACGACTGCGACAAGCATTGCCTGTGCGCCAACTGCAAGAGGCTTGAGGAGGAAGAAGGCTCGCCGGCCGGGCCGCTGCTGCACCTGGTCAATCACGTGGCTGCCGAGGTCGGCAAGCAGTACCCGGAGGTGGCGATCGACACCCTTGCCTACCAGTACACTCGCCAGCCGCCGCGGCACGTCAAGCCGCTGCCCAACGTGATCGTCCGCCTGTGCAGCATCGAGTGCGACTTTGCCCGCCCGCTGACCGCGGAGAGCAACCGGAAGTTTGCGGACGACATCCGCGGCTGGTCCAAGATCTGTCAGCGCGTCTACATCTGGGACTACACGACCAATTTTGCCCACTACATCCAGCCGCATCCCAACCTGCGCGTCCTCGGCTCCAACATCCGTTTCTTTGTGGACCACGGAGTGCGGGGGATTTTCGAGCAAGGCGCCTACACGTCGCAGGGGGCCGAGTTCGCCGAACTGAAGGCCTGGGTGCTGGCCAAGTTGCTTTGGAATCCGCGGCTGGATGACCAGGCGCTGGTCCGCGAATTCGTCCACGGCTATTACGGCGCGGCCGCCGCGCCGATGCGGGAGTACATCGAGCTGATCCACGACGAGGCGGAGGCCAAGAACACGTACCTGACTTGCTTCAGTTCGGCGACGGCCGAGTTTTTGAATCTGGCGATGTTGGCCCGAGCCGAGAAACTACTGGATCAAGCCGAGGCGGCGGTGAAGGACGATCCGGCCGTCTTGCACCGCGTCCAGGTCGCCCGGTTGCCCTTGCGCTACGTGTGGGCCACGCGCTGGTACGAGTTCCAGGACCAGGCGGCGCGCGAAAAAACCGCCTGGCCCGGTCCGGCCGACTACGCGCAGAACTGCCGGACGTTCCTCGAGGTCGCGAAAGCCGCCGGGGTCAGCATGATCTCGGAGGGCGCCCAACTCGCCGCTTTTGAACGCCGCACCATCGCCCTGGGCCGCACCAGTTCGCCCCCGCCGCCCGGCTGCGAAAACCTGCCGCGCGAGCAGTGGATCGACCTGCCCGACGCCACGTTCAATCTGGCTGCCGAGGGCACGTGGGCCACGATCGAGAAAGACGAACTGGCCGTGGACAAAACGGCTGCCCGCATGCCGGGCAATCATTATGAGTGGGCCGTGCAGCAAGGGCTGCTGGGCAAACCGCTGGCCAGGGACGCAATCTACGACGTGTACGCCTCGATCCGCGTCGAGAAGACGGGCAACGACGGTCCCGCCTTCAGCGCCGGCATCTACGACGCGAAGAACCGCGCGGGCCTGGGGCACGCCGGCTGCACCTGTGCCGAGATTGCGGACGATCAGTACCACGTTTACAAGCTCGGCAGCACCCGGCTCCACGGCGACGTCTACCTGTGGGCCGCGCCGCCCAGGAATCCGGACAACGTGCGGTCCGTCTGGGTGGACCGCTTTTGGCTGGTCAAAGCGAAGGCGGAGGCCGCTCGGTGAAGCCGGGTTGGGCGGTCCGCCTGGCGGCCGGGCCGTCCCGATCGCGCCGGCCCGGAGGGCGATTGGCACGCCGCTGTCCTGCCCCGCGGCAGCGGCTGCGATTCCGCGCCTCTTCATCCGGCCGCCGCTGCCGACTGGCCACGAGGGCGCCGTTCGTCGCTGCGGCGAAGGGACTCTCCTGCTGGAGGCATCTTGACGATAGAATGAAGACGGCGAATACGGATTTGGAAAGGCAAAGGGAGGCGTGCATGTCAAGTGCCGCCGATTTCACATGACGGGGGTAGTCCTTCTTTTGGTCGGCGGGCTGGCAACGCTTGCCATCGGAGGCGAGTTTCTCGTTCTGGGAGCGAAATGGTTGGTGGATGGATCGGTCGCGATTGCCAGACTCGTCGGCATGAGCGAATTGCTCGTCGGCTTGACTGTCGTTGCCGCAGGAACGTCCCTGCCGGAGGTCGCTGCCTCGGTCGTGGCGAGCGTCAAGGGAGAGCGCGACATCGCCGTAGGGAACATTGTGGGCAGCAACCTCTTCAACATCATGTGCGTGCTGGGGCTCTCGGCGGCCTTGGCCCCCGGCGGCGTCGATGTCTCGCCAACGGCGTTGCGATTGGACATCCCGATCATGATTGCCGTCGCGGTGGCCTGCCTTCCGATCTTCTTCACGGGCCACATGATTTCCCGCTGGGAAGGCGGCTTGTTCCTTGCCTACTACGTGGCGTATACGGCCTACGTGATTCTGGCCGCAACCAACGAGGCCGTCAGCCGGACGTTTGGCGGGATCCTGCTTGGCTTCGTGACGCCGCTGACGGTCGTCACGCTTCTGGTCTTTGTTGCCAGGGCCCTGCGAGCCGACGGAGCCAACCGCGCGCTGCGGCTGACGACGGCCGGCGGCGACCGGGCCATCGGTTACGTGATGAGCAACAAGATTGCGCGCCGCGGCGGACAGTTCGTCTGTACGTGGCTCGACGTCGAGCGGCAGAACCGGTGGGCGCTCGTGGACCTGGCGCGGGGCGAGATTCTGCGAACGGGCGTCATCGGCCAACGGCGGCAGGACAACCATTGCGGCGTGGCGCTGGCCACCGACACCGACGGCACGCTGCACGCGCTGGTCGGCGCGCATCACGGGAGTTTTGTCCATTACCGCTGGCTGCCGGACGAAGCGGACTGGACGCCCGTCGAGGACGGCCGGGCGGTCGGCGAGTCGGCCACCTATCCCAGCCTGGTCTGCGACGGCCGCGGGACGCTGCACGTGCTGTACCGGCGGGAAGCCAACGGCCGCGATGCGCATCTGGTTTACTGTCGGCGGCCCAGGCAAGGCCCGTGGTCCGAGCCACGCCTGCTGGTTCGGTCGGCGGTGAGCGAACACAGTTGGCTGACCAACGCGATCGAGGTCGGACCGTCGGGCCGATTGCACGCGGTGTTCTCGAACACGCAGTTGGTGCCCGGCCAAGGGCCCGACGCTCGCTATTACGGAGCTGCGCACGTGTATTCGGACGACGCCGGAGAGACTTGGCAGCAGTTCGGCGATGCGCATCCGTTGGTTCTTCCCGCTGAGGCCGGGTGGCTGCAACGCATCGAAGGTCCGAGCCTGTCCTCGGAACGCCGCGAAGCCCGCTACGGCGGAGCGCGCGGACCGTTGAACTCCTACTATCACAAGATGGTGCTCTCCAACCCGGCAGTTGACGAGCGCGGACGCCCCTGGGCGATCGTCCACAATCTCTTGACCGGCGACGCCCAACTGTATCGGCACGAAGCGAGCGGGACCTGGGTCGGCACGCCGCTGGCCGACGCGGTGCATTCGCTCTTGCCGGGTTACCAGATCCGGCCAACAACGTCAATCGCGTGCAGACCGAGGTCTGGCTCGACCAGCCCTGAAAAGTGACTGCAGAAAGGAAACACGGCCATGCTCCTCCTCCGATTGGCTGCCGCCGCGTGCGTGCTGACGGCGCTGAGCGCGCCGGCGCAGAACCGTCTGCCCGTGGCGCCGGTGAAAACGGTCACCGTTCAGGCGCATCCGTTCACCGGCGGCAGCGGGCGCGAGGACAGCATGTGGAGCGGGCTGTATGCGGCCCGCAGCGGGAAGTTGTACATCGGGCTGTGTACCCACGCGGAGGCGGCCCACTTCTACGAATTCGACCCGGCGTCGCGGACGATGCAGCATGTGGCCGATTTGACGGAGTTCAAGGGCGAACGCGGCCTGGGCATCCGCACCAGCGGCAAGATCCATGTCCGGATGGGCGAGGACGAGGCCGGGCGGATCTACTTCGGCGACTTCTGCGAGGACACGGGCCCGGAATGCGTCGACCCGGCCAGCTACCGCGGCCCGCACTGGTTCCGCTACGATCCGCAACAACAGCGGTTGGAGATCCTCGGCCAGATCAACCGCCAATGGGGCCTGCTCGGGTTCGTGTTGGAGCCGAAATATCAACGGCTGTACGGCCTGGCGGAGGACGGCCATCTGTACGCCTTCGATCTCCGCCGCAAGACGACCGTCGACCTCGGCCGCGTGGACGATTGGGACATCTGCCGCACAATCTTCTGCGACGACGCCGGCAACGTGTACGGCTCGTTTGCCACCGGCCGCATCTGGAAATACGATCCGAGGCAGGATCGGCTGCTGGATCTGGTCTCGCCGCGACTGCCGCTGGATCCGCGTTCGCTGCCGCGCACGATGTCCAACCCGATGATCGACCGCAAGGTGTACTGGCGGGTGATCGAGTGGGACCCGGTGGACCGCGTGGCCTACGGGATCATGGGCGGCGATTCGATGCTGTTCCGTTACGACCCGGACGACGGCCCGGAAGGCACGGTGACGCCGCTGGTGCGGATGTGCGCCGAACGCTACCTGCGCGGGCCGCCGCAGTTGATCCCGTTTTCGACGCTCGCGCTGACGATCGCCGACAACCGCCGCATCTATTACGCCCCGGTGCTGTCGGTGGCGTTCGATTACTCGGGCCAGTCGTGGGACGTGGCGGACGAACGCAAATTCACGGCCCAGTTGGCGGGCGAGACGGCGCCGCCGCAGTCGGTGCTGGTCGAGTACGACCTGGCCACGGGGCAGCGGCGAGAACTGGGCCAGATGCGAATCGCCGACGGCCGGCGCGTGTACGGACTCGGCGGAGCCTGCACCGGCAAGCAGGACGGGATGCTGTATTTCGTCGGCGCCGTCGAGGAGCGCGATCCGCAGCGCGTGGCGAACAAGATCGAAGACCGCTGGCCGTACAGCATGGCGCTGTTGAGTTGCAGTCCTGCGACCGCCGCGGGAGAAGGAGGTGCGCGATGAATCGCCAGCAGCTTCCGATCTGGGGCGCAATCCTGTTTGCCCTGCAGCTGGCGTCGGACACGGCGCATGCCCAGAAATGGGTCAACCCCCAGTTCGACGCGCACCGGCTCGACTATCGCGACCTCGGTTACCCCGACGTCACAGCGATCGACGCGGACAACTGCCCGATCACGGCCTTGTTGACCGCCGCCAGCGGCCGCGTGTACGGCGCGACCAGCGGCAAAGCCTCGTGCCTGTTTATGTACGACCGCAGCATCAACAAGGTCCGCCCGCTGGGCCGCATCGGCGAGGCTCGGGGCGTGTATCACGCGCTGGTCCAGGACCGCGACGGCACGCTGTACCTCGGCGGGGGCCTGAACGTGCTCGCCCCTGTCCCGCTGACCCAGGAATTTCCCGGCGGCTTTCGGGCGATCGAAGAGCAATTATGGAAAGACATCGCCGCCCCGTACGCGAATTACGCCGGCGGCCACCTCTATCGCTACGATCCCGCCCAGTACGACGCCGGCACGAGAATGCCGAACGAGCCATGTCCGCTGGAGGACCTCGGCGTGCCCGTGCCCGCCAACACGGTCTATGCCCTGGCGATCCATGCCCAAGCCCGCCAACTGTACGGCCTGACGTATCCCGATGCGCGATTCTTCGTCTGGGACCTGGAGAAAAAGCAGGTCCGCGACGTCGGCCCCGTGCTGGAACGCAAGGTGTATTCCGGCCCCGAACGGACGTGGCGAAGCGTGCCGCGTGCGCTGTACGTCGCGACGGACGGCCGGGTCTTCACGTCGGGCGAGGACGGACGGATCGTGACCTACGTTCCGGCGACGCAAAAGCTGCACCGTACGGCGATGCAGATTCCCGGCGAGTATTGGGAAGCCTGGAACTACTACGGCTACCCGGTCATCGAGCAATGGGCCGCCGACGCCAAGGGCCGCGTGTTTGGGGCGACCAGCGACGGATTCCTCTTTCAAATGGACGCCGAACACGAGCAAGTCGTCAACCTCGGCAAGCCGCGCGTCACGCGCCGCGTGCGGGCCATGACGCTCGGCTCCGACGAGCGGCTGTACCTGATCTGCGGCGAGTTCCAGGACGTGTGCAAGCTGATCAGCTACGACCTGACCGGCCGCGAAGGCTTCCGCGATTGGGGCGTACTGGCGGTGGACCGCAGTCCGTACTACGCTAAACGGGCCTACCAGTTCGACGCCATGACGACCGGGGTGGACGGCACGATCTTCATCGGCGAAAGCGACCGCCGCGCCAGCCTGTTCTTGTTCTTCCCCGGCGCCCAAGGCTTCGCGGGCGGCCTGAATCCGAGTAACCCGCGCTGACACCGCTCGCCGCGGGTCTCCGACCCCGACGAGACCGGCGACCGCAGGTGTTCCGCCAGCGTCACAGATCCTCCAGAAATCACGAAAGGACCCCGCATGAAAACGAAACTCGCCTTCCTCGCCCTCCAAACCACACTCTTGCTCGCAGCCGGTGTGCCTGCCGCGGAAACGCCGCCGGCCACGGCGGGCAAGACGGTGCGGCTGCTGACCATTGGCAACAGTTTCTCTCGGAATGCCACTCGATACCTGAACGACTTGGCCACCGCGGGCGGACATACGCTCGTTCATTGCCCCATCGTGGTCGGCGGAGCGTCACTGCAGTTGCACGCGGAGAAAGCCCAGAAGCACGAGCTGGATGCCAAGGACAAGGCCGGGCTGTATGCCAACGGGCGCAGCCTGCAGCAGGAACTGGCCTCCGATCGCTGGGATTTCGTCACGATCCAGCAGGCCAGCATCAAGAGTCACGACCTGAGCACGTACCGGCCGTATGCCGGCCAGCTCCGCGATTTCATCCACAAGCACGCGCCCCAGGCTCAGTTGCTGGTACACCAGACCTGGGCCTATCGTTGCGACGACCCGCGGTTCGGAGTCACGGCGTCCAAGCCCGGCGAGCCGGCCACGCAGGAGGAGATGTATCGAGGCCTGACGAACGCCTACCGGACGATCGCCAAAGAGTTGGGCGCGCGGGTGATCCCCGTGGGCGACGCGCTGTATCTGGCGGACACTGATCCGCAGTGGGGCTACCGGCCGGACAAGCAGTTCGACTTCAAAACCGTCCAGGAGCCCGCGCTGCCCGACCAGACCCACTCGCTGCACGTGGGCTGGCGATGGTCCAAGCAGAAGGACGGCCGGACGAAGCTGGGCATGGACGGGCACCACGCCAATGCGGCGGGCGAATACCTGGGAGCTTGCGTGTTCTACGAAGTAATTTTCGGCGACAGCGTGGTGGGCAATCCTTTGGTTCCGCCGGGCCTGGACCCTGCCTACGCCAAGTTCCTCCGGGAGACTGCCCACCAGGCGGCCACGAACGTGGTACAACGGCGGGCCCCGGCCGCACAGCAACCCAGCGGCCAGGTTCCCGTGTTGGCGCCCTGATGGGACCTCGCCGTCCGCAGCGTCAGGACCGTCCCGCCGCTGCGGACCCGCCGGTGTTCGGGCGACGGAGTGACGGCGTGGCCTGGCTCGGCGAAGTGCTACGCCTTCGGTTGGGGCTTGGCCGGCCGTGACGGGGAACGGGCCTTGTCCTTTTTCGGTTTCTGGGCGGGGCGTTTCTCGTTGGCCTTCTGGGCCTTTGGCTTGCGTGCCCGCTCTTTGTCAGCCGTGCGGATCGTGATTCGCACGTCCACCGAAAGTCCGGACAGGATGTGAATCCCAGAGAGCACTTCGGTCTTGTTGCCCGACATCAATTCGGGCTCGATGTGGAATTCAGGCTTGATCTGATTGTCCGTGACCTGACACGTATTGTCGCTCAGGGCGCCCATCTTCTCCGGCCGGATCAGGCCGGACAGATTCGGAAAATTCGGTCTGCTCATCAGCTCCAGGATTTCCAGGAATCCCGCCGGTTTGGGCTCGCCGCCCGGTGCTTTGGCCGGTTCCGCGGCCGACGCGGCGCCACCCGCAAGCGAGGCGACAGAAAGCCCCGCCAGGATCAGTCCGAGGTAGTTTTTTGCTGCCATTGGTCGTCACTCCCATTCAGAATTGCAGGAATCCACACCCTCTCTGATGCTACTCAAAGCACGCGACCGACGCCAGCAGCATCCTTATTTCGTCTTGTGCGGCGGCGCAGCGGCAGACGCCACGGGCTTTTCCCTGGAGCTCGACCGTTTCTGCCCCTGTGCCTCCTGCGGCTTCTCGTAACGGGGGCCGGACGGTAGACTAGGGGAACGCTGCACGCGCTGGGGGGGTTCCTTTTTCCGGTTTCTTTGCAACGGACGGTCGCTTATGAGGCAGGGCTGGTTTCTTTGGCGGATTCTGGGATTGGGGGCGCTGTCGCTGTCCTTCTGCGGGTGCCCCGGCACGTCGTCGCCAACGGCAGATCAGGCGACACCGGCTGGTCCCGTCGAGCCGTTGCGGTTGGTGGTCGTGGATGATCCCGGTCTGGCGGAGGCGGTCCAGCGGCAATGGCAGGCGCGTGCGGAGGGTGCGTTGGAGGTCCGCCGGATGACGTCTGAGGAGATCTGCGATCCGCGCCGCAAGCGATTGGCGGGCGACGCGGTGATTTATCCCAGCGGCCTGCTTGGCGAACTGGCGGAACGCGGCTGGATTTCGCCGCTGTCCGACGACGTGCTCGACTCGTCCGAATTCGCCCGGCGGGACATCTTCGATCACCTTCGGCAGCATGAAATCAAGTGGGGCGACCAGGTTTACGCCGCGCCGCTCGGCTCGCCGCCGCTGATGCTGGTGTACCGCCCCGACCTGCTGGACAAAGCCGGCGTCAAGCCTCCGGAAACCTGGGCGCAATACCTCGCTCTGAGCGAGCGGTTGGCCAAGTCCGCCGACTCGTTGCGGGGCACTCCGTCCGACTCCGGCGAATGGCATCCTGTGGCCGAACCGCTTGCGCCCGGCTGGGCGAGCCAAGTTCTGTTGGCGCGTGCCGCAGTCTATGCCCGTCACCGCAGCTACTTCGCTTCGCTGTTCGATCTGGATTCGATGGAGCCCTTGATCGCTTCGCCGCCGTTCGTCAGGGCCTTGGAGGAATTGGTGGCCGCCGCGAAATACCGTTCGCCGCGCGCGACCGAGCATTTGCCGGCCGACGTCTGGGAGCGGCTGCGGTCCGGCCAATGCGCCGTGGGTTTGACGTGGCCCAGCAACGCCGACACACCGACGTCGGCCAAGACCGCCGGCCCGGCAAGCCCGATCATGCTGGCTGCCGCCGAATTACCTGCATCGGCCGACGTGTACGACATCGGCAACGGGGAGTGGCAGCGCCGCGACTCCGCGGAAGACGGGCATGTCACTCTGCTGAGCGTCGCGGGCCGGCTGGGTTCGGTCGTCAAAGGGTCCGGCCGCGCTGCGACCGCCATGAGCCTGCTCATGCGGCTGACCAGCGCCGAGTGGAGCCGGGAGATTTCCCCGCACAGTCCCGCGACGACGCTGTACCGCACCAGTCAATTGCCGGGAGTCAAGGCCTGGGCCGGGGAGAGCTTTTCGGCGGACGCGGCGATGGCCTATGCGGAAACGGTCCAGCGGTGTTTTCGCCGGCAGTTGTCCTTGGATTCGGTGCGGCTGCCTGCCCGGAGCCGCTACTTGGCGGCCTTGGACGAGGCCGTTCACGCGGCCCTTCGCGGCGAGCATCCGGCATCCGAATGCCTGGCAGCGGCGGCAGACGAATGGCGCAAGATCAATCAGGATTTGGGGATCGAGAATCAGCGCCGAGCCTACTGGCGAAGCCTGGGGAAAAACCCGCCGTAGAGCGGCAAATTCGGAAAGTGGCTGCGGGTGTCCTAGACAGCCCCGCGACTCCGGGCTAGAATTCTGCCACTGGATTCGGGAAATCCGCACCAAGCTGGGGGCGTAGCTCAATTGGGAGAGCGCAGCGTTCGCAATGCTGAGGTCGAGGGTTCGACTCCCTTCGCCTCCACTAGCAGCTTGAACCGGCACGTAACCGTGCCGGTTTTTTTTTCGCTGCCACACACGCCCAATTCTCGGAAAGCCCCTGGACTCTTCCGCCAAGAGTTGCCATCGGAACGGGAAAGTTGTATCCTGCGGTTAGCGATTCTGGCAGGCGCGACAATCCCCGCACTGGGCGGGGTTCGTTCGCAAGACGGTTCCGTTTCTCCCGCCGCACGATTCTGTGATGAAAGGAGCATCGTCATGCCCGTCAAGAAGCTCAAAGAGTTCCTCGACAGCAACCGGGTCAAGTACGTCACGATCAGCCATTCGGCTGCGTACACCGCCCAGGAAATTGCCGCTTCCGCGCATGTTTCGGGCAAAGAGTTGGCCAAGACGGTGATGGTCAAAGTCGACGGCAAGATGGCGATGGCCGTCCTGCCCGCTTCGTTCAAGGTCGATTTGGAGCACCTGAAGGAGGCGGCCGGGGCGACCAGCGTCGAACTGGCCAGTGAACGGGATTTCCGCGACATGTTCCCGGGCTGCGAAACCGGGGGCATGCCGCCGTTCGGGAATCTGTTCGGGATGGACGTGTTCGTTTCGGCGAAATTGGCCGAGGACGCGGAGATCGTCTTTAACGCCGGCTCGCACACCGAACTGGTCAAGCTGGCCTACCGAGACTTCGTACGGCTGGTTCAGCCCAAAGTGCTTCACTTCGCCGCGGGCAAGGAATAGTCCCCGCGTGCCGATGCCAGAAGCGGAAGATCCGTTTTTTACAGAAGGGTTCAGACCGTGAGCAGTTCTCTGGATTCGAAGTCGACGCGCCGCGGTTTTCTCAAGAGCACCGGCCAAGCGGCAGCCGCCTCGGCGCTGGCGGGGGCGGTCGTGCCCCACGTCCATGCCGCAGAGGACAACACGATCCGCGTGGCCCTGATTGGCTGCGGCGGCCGAGGCACCGGCGCGGCCGCCAACGCGCTGTCGGTCCGAAACGGCCCGATCAAGCTCGTGGCCATGGCCGACGTGTTCGCGGACCGGCTGGCGGCCAGTTTCGCCAACCTGCAGAAGGCGCACGCCGACCGCCTGGACGTACCCGAAGACCGCCGCTTCGTCGGTTTCGACGCCTACCAGAAGGCCATGGACTGCTTGCGGCCGGGCGACGTCGCGGCGTTCGCCACTCCGCCCGCGTTCCGCTGGGTGCATTTCAGCTACGCCCTGCAGAAGGGCCTGAATGTGTTCATGGAAAAGCCGGTCACCGTCGACGGCCCCAGCACGCGGCGGATGCTGGAGTTGGCCGACAAGTCGGAGGCGGCGGGCCAGAAAGTGGGCGTCGGGCTGATGTGGCGGCATTGCAAGGCGCGGCAGGAACTGGTCGCTCGTGTCAAGGACGGCCAGATCGGCGACGTGGTCACGATGCGGTGCTACCGCCTGCACGGCCCCATCGGCTCGTTTGCCGCGCCACGCAAGCCGGAAGGCGTCTCGGAGGTCCTGCACCAGATCCGGTATTTCCACGGTTTCCTCTGGGCCAGCGGCGGGGCCTACAGCGACTTCTACATTCACAATATCGACGAACTGTGCTGGCTGAAGGACGCCTGGCCGGTCGAGGCTCACGCCTTGGGCGGCCGCCATTATCGCGGAGACAGCGTCGATCAGAACTTCGACAACTACTCCGTCGAGTACGTCTTTCCCGACGGCACGGACCTGTACCTGTACGGCCGCTGCATCCACGGCTGCGAGGACCGGTTCTCCGGCTACGTGCGCGGCAGCAAGGGGCTGGGCACGATCGAAAGCATGCGCGGCGGCGCCGGCATCTGTGCCGCCTACCACGGCCAAAAAGAGACCGACGACAAACTCATCTGGCGTTCGCCCCCGGTTCCCAGCCCTTACCAGTTGGAATGGGACGAACTGATCGACGCGATCCGCCAGAACAAGCCTTACAACGAAGCCCGCCGCGGAGCGATCGCCAGCCTCGTCACGTCCATGGGCCGCATGGCCGCCCACACCGGCCGGGCCGTCACCTACGACCAGATGCTCAGCTGCGACCACGAATTCGCCCCGGACCTCGACAAACTGGCCGCCGACGGCCCGCCGCCGCTGAAACCCAACGCGAACGGAGTCTATCCGGTTCCCATGCCCGGCATCGTGAGGAACCGGGAGTATTGACGCTCAACTCGAACAGCGTCTGCCGGAAGCGTTCACGACGTCGACACGTCGGGCTTTCCGTCCGCCCCATGGAGACGAAAACGGGTCAGGGCTTTTTAGAGCCTCCAAAGCACCGGTCGGCTCCGAGACAGGCCCAAGAAACAGTCCTGACCCCTTCCCTGGATCGCAAGGGTCACCTGGCCGCCCCACCCACTACCCAAGCTGCCCGGAATCGTTAAGATATGGGCCTTTGGAATTCCCCCAAACGTTCCCACCGGGGGCGCGGCACATTCCGGGCAAGGGACCTGTCGATGCGTCGCAGCCTGCCAGGAAATCGGTGGTTTCCGAACGGTGTCCACGGCAGTTGAAAAAGAGGTTGAATCATGCCCAAAAAAGTCGCCATTCTGTTCGCCGGCGGTCCTGCCCCGGCTGCCAACGCGGTCATCTCGGCGGCCGCGGTGTCCTTTCTTCGTCGCGGCATCGAAGTCATCGGCATCAAGAATGGCTACTCGCCGTTCGAGAAATTCGGCCCGGACCAGCCGCTGGTCGAAGGCAAGCACTACATCACGATCGACCATCCGATCCTGAAACGGACCCGCAACTCGCAAGGCATCCTGATCGGCACAGCCCGGACGAATCCCGGCAAGAACATCTCCCATCCCTCGCACCTGGACGACCTGAAACTGCGGGCGCCGTTGCAGCGCGTCTACGACGGCCTGCGCTCGCTGGGCGTCGACGGCCTGATCTCCATCGGCGGCGACGACACCCTGAAGACCGCCAACAAGTTCAAGCTGTTCCAGGACCGCCTGCCGGCCGGTTCGCCCCGCATCCCCGTCATCCACCTGCCCAAGACGATCGACAACGATTATCGCGGCATCGACTTCACCTTTGGTTATTTTACCGCGGTGGACGAGTTGGCCACGGAGATTCTTAACTTGCTCTACGACGCCGACGCCAACCGCGCGTACTTCATCGTCGAGTGCATGGGCCGCAGCGCCGGGTGGCTGGCCTATGGCGCGGCGATCGCCGGCGAAGCGAGCCTGGTGATGAGCGTCGAGGATATCATCGGCAGGTACCGGTCGGAGGAGTCTTACACCGATCCGAAGACCGGCGAGGTCAAGACGCGGCCAATCTTGAATATCGACGCCGTGCTCGACCTGATTGTCGGGACGATGCTGGCCCGCGAGAAGGATGGCAAGGAGTACGGCGTGATCGTGCTGGCTGAAGGCCTGTCCGAACTGCTGCCGATGGAAATCATCAAGGACGTGTCCCGCGACGATCACGGCCACATCGCCGTGGCCGAAGTCCGGTTGCACGAGCGGATGGTCAAGTTGATCGACCAGCGTTACACGGAAAAGACCGGCCGCAAGCGGCGGCTGCGCGGCGTCCAGTTGGGCTACACGGGCCGCTGCGGCAGACCGACCGCCTTTGACGCCATGCTCGGCAGCCAGTTGGGCGTCGGCGCGTTCCGCGCTCTCGAAGAGCAGAAACTGGACGGTGTGATGGTTTCCATCAAGGGTCAACTCGAATTGTGCTACGTGCCTTTCGAGGACCTGGTCGACCCGCAGACGCTGGTCACCGTCGTACGGCACATCGAGCCCGGCAGCGATTTCCACCGCCTGGCGCGGTTCCTGGAGACGCAGCTGAGTTCCTGAAAGAAAGCCGAAAGCGGGGCAAGGCAATCGGCGGCGTCAGCCTTGCCTCGGGGCACCTTCTTCGTGCTCAAACAACAACGCCATGTGAAACGTGAAGGCTCGACCGAGCCGTTCGCCGCAACGTGGCGCAAGCGTTGAAGTCCGGCTGTTCCGAGACGCCGGTCACTTGACCGGCACCAGGTGGAACTCGTCGTCGAACTGGACCACTTGCAGATCCTTGCCGACGGGCAGGGCCCGCAAGTCGGCTTCGATCTTGCTGCGGTCGCCGACGACGATCACGGTCAAATGCTCGCGGTCGAGGTACTTTTTGGCGACGCGGAGCACGTCTTCGGCGGTCACGGCCGTGATGTCCGGGATGACCCGGTTGAAGTAGTCGTCGGGCAGTTGGAATCCGACCAACGTCTCGAGCTGGCCCGCGACGTCGCTGGGCGTCTCGAAGCGGGCCGGGTAGCCGCGGGTCAGGTAGCCCTTGTTGAACTCCAACTCCTCCGGGCCGATCGGCCGGGCGCCGAGGATTCCCTCGAACTCCTTGAGGAATTCGACCAGCGCCGGCACCGTCACCGCGGTCTGGACGGCAGCCCGCGCCGTGAAGGGCCCCGGTTGGTGGACGCGCCAATCGAACGCCGTCCGCGCGCCGTAGGTGTAGCCCTTGTCCTCGCGGAGGTTCATGTTCAGCCGGCTGGAGAACTGCCCGCCGAAGATCGAATTCATCACGGTCAGGGCAAAGTAGTCCGGCGTCTTGCGTTCGGTCCCGACCAGGCAGACGGAGATCACCGATTGGGCCGCGTCGGGCTTGTCGACCAGCGTGACGGCCGTCGATGCCGCAGGCGGAATCGGCGGGAACGGCGGCTGCGTGACGTCGCCGGCCGCTTTCCAGCCGGCGAGCGACTTTTCCAAGGCCTGAACGATCTCGTCGGGGGTCACGTCGCCGACGGCGATCAGGCTGGCCCGGTCCGGCCGCACGTTCGCGCGGTAGAAAGCCTCCAAGTCGTCGCGGCCGATCGCCTTCAAGCTGGCCTCCGTCGAGTACATCGGCCGGCCGTACGGATGATCGTAGCCGTACAGCTTGGCGTTGACCGCCAGGCTGGCCAAGGCGTTCGGTTCGTTCCGCACTTGCATCAGCCGGCCGATGGCGATATTCCGCTGCCGCGCCAACTCTTCTTCCGGAAACGCCGGGTTCTGCAACACGTCGGCGAACACGTCCAACGCTTGAGGCAGCGTCCGTTTCAGCGTGTACAACCGCATGCCGGACAGGTCCCAATCGGACGACACGGAAAGCCGTGCGCCGATATTGGCCAACGCCTCGGCCACTTGATCGGACGAGCGAGTTTGGGTCCCTTCGGTCCAGACGGCCGCCAGCAGGTCGCTCAAGCCCGTTTTGCCCGGCGTGTCGCTGGACGTGCCGACCGGGAAGACCACGTTCAGACTGACGCTGGGCAGTTCATGGTTCTCGACCACCAGCACCTGCATCCCGTTGCTAAGCGTGCGGCGGTGGATGGGCGGCAGTTCGAACTTGGGCGGCGAGGCGCCCTGGGGCAACTGGCGGCGGTCGGCGTCTTCGGCGATGGGCGGGGCCGCCGGCAGCGGCGTCTCCTGGTAGCCCTTCGCCAGTTCCTCGCGCGTCTTGGCCGCCCCTTCGCGCGGGTCGGGCGCGAGTTTGGTCTGCGGGCCGGGCGTCACCTCCAAAACCATCTTCTTGGCGCCCAGATACTGCCTGGCCACTCGCTGCACGGCGGCGGGATCGACCTGCAGATAGCGGCCGAAGTCCTGTTCCAGGTAGCCCGGATCGCCGGCATACACGTTGTACAGGTTCAGCTGGTCAGCGCGCCCGCCGAAACCGCCCACGGATTCGAGGTGCTGGATCAGCGACGATTCGTGGCGGGCCAGCGCGCGGCCCACTTCCTCAGCGGAGGGCGACTCGGCCTGCAGGCGGGCGACTTCGCCCAGCACGGCGGCCTCCAGCTCAGCCAGCGACTGGCCAGGGCGGGCCGTGACCACGATGAAGAAGTTGCCGTCGATCTCGCGCGAGTTTTGTGACGCTTGCACGTCCTGGGCGATCTGCTTGTCGCGGACCAGCAGCCGGTACAGCCGCGACGTCTTGCCGCCCGCCAGGATGTCCGCCAGCACGTCCAGTTCGGCGTCGCCCGGCGCGTACAGCGGCACGCTGCGCCAGACCAGATGCAGTCGCGCCAGACCGATGCGATCGGTCATGTTCACGCGGATGTCTTCGGTCAACGGCCGAATCGGGGCCGGCGCGACCTTGGGCACCTTGGGGCCGGCAGGGATGGGCCCAAAGTACTTCTCCACCAGGCGCTTGGCCTTCGCCGGGTCGAAATCGCCGGCGATGCACAAGCTGGCGTTGGCGGGATGATAGAACCGGCGGAAGAAGTCCGCCACGTCTTCGCGCGAAGCGACCGCCAGGTCGGCCATCGAGCCGATCGTGGGCCAGCTGTAGGGATGGTCGGGCGGGTACAGGCCCGCCAGCAGCACTTCGTACACCAGGCCGTAGGGCCGGTTCTCGTAGCTCTGCCGCCGTTCGTTCCGCACCACGTCCCGCTGGTTGTCCAATTTCTCCTGCGTCATGGCCGGCAGCAGGAAGCCCATCCGGTCGGACTCCATCCACAGGGCCAGTTCCAGGTAATTTGACGGCACCGTTTCCCAATAATTCGTGCGGTCCTGGTTGGTCGAGCCGTTCAACTGGCCGCCCGCTTGCTGCAGCGGACCGAAGTAGTCCTTGTCGTAGTGCCGGGTGCCCTGGAACATCATGTGCTCGAACAGATGGGCAAAGCCCGTCCGGCCCGGCCGCTCGTTCTTGGAGCCCACGTGATACCAGACGTTGACCGCCACAATGGGCGTCGAATGGTCCTCGTGCAGGATCACCTGCAGTCCGTTCGCCAGGCAGTACTTCTCGAAGGGGATTTCCGGCAACCGAGCGGCGCTGGCACACTCCGCAGCGCCCGCCAGGAACGAGGCACAAGTGAAGGTCATCATCGCGATCATTGAGTCTCCTCTGCTAGCAGGATCACCCGTCTGTACACGCGCTGCGTAGGGTATCGCATCGCGTGCCGGCAGTCGAGTCCACGATAGCCAAACCACGGAAGCCCAATGCTTTGGCGACAGGATGCTGGCTGGCCGCAGGGGCTGCTGGAAAGCGGAAGGGGCAGCCCTGACGCCGTCGGCTCCGCAGGTTGTGCTATCACTGCATCTGCTCTGCCGCTTGAAAATTCTACAATCGACATGGCCTTGCCGCCGCCCTTTTGCTACTCTCCCGCCTCATTTTCCGCGCAGAGCGGATCATAACGACCCCGCTAGTTTTCTTGCCAGGAGCGTGAAGGTGTACATTTCCAGCCTGAGAATCGAACGTTTTGGTGTCTGGGCCGACTTGAGGCTTAACGGCTTTTCCGAGGGACTGAACGTCATCTACGGTCCCAACGGGTCTGGCAAGACGACGGTCGTTCGTTTCATCGGCGCGACGCTGTACGGGTTTGACGGCGAGATCCGCAGCCGGTACCTGTCGGCCGGCGTCAACGGCGGCGGATCGCTGACCGTGCAGGGACCGTTCGGACGCCGCACGGTGCTGCGGCATGATGAGGGTCCCGCGCGGGATCGGTTGCTCGTCGAGCACGCGGATGCCGCCGTCGGGGGTTTGTATCAGTTGCAGGATCTGCTGGGCGGCGTGCGGCAAGCGGCCTTCGACCGCTTGTTCCACGTCGAGTTCGAGGGCGACCTGGACGCCGACAAGCTGGTCCAAACAGCGTTGGCCGAAGGCTTCGACTTGCTGGGCGGTCACGCCGATACGGAACGCGCGGCCGAATTGCGGGAGCGGCTGCAAAGCAAACGCCAGGCGTTGGCGGAAATCGCGACGGCCGACATTGCGTTCGACGAACTGGTCCGACGGCGGCGGAGCTTGCAGCAGGAGACCGAATCGTTGCAGGTCTCGTTCCAGGACCGCCGCGCGGCCTGGGAACGACGCCTGCGACAACTGGACGAGAACATCGCCGACCTGGAAGAACAGTGGGAGGGCTTGGATTCCGAGTTGAAGTCGGTGACGGCCCAAATCGAAGCACGCCAGGCCGACAAGCGCGGCCGGGAAGCGGCTTTGCGCGACGCGCAACAGCGCCAATTCCAGCTGGATTCCCAGCGCCGCGACGCGCTGTGCCAGATCGACGCCCAATTGGAACGTTGGCGGCAGGTGCTGCGTGATCTGGAAGACCGCAACCGCCAGTTGCGCGATCAGGCCGGGCTCCAGCCCGGCCCGGACGCCCGCACCGAGGCCGACCCGCGGCGCTATCTGCGGCGTCTGGAAGACCGCGTCGACCAGCTGCAGAAATCCGTCGCCGCCCTGACGGCGGCAGCGGAACCCGGACGATGCCAGTGCGTCGAACTGCGCTCGGCGCTGCAGCCCGCGCTGGCGGCGATCCGCGGAGACCTCTACCGGCTGTGCAACGGCCTGAGCGATTGGGAACTCCGTTCGCAGCAGCGGGACACGCACAGCGAACTCGGCCAGATCCAGCGCTGCGAAGGCGAATTGCGTTCGGCGCTGGCCGGACTGTCACTGCAACGCCAGACGCTGCTGGCGGAGTTGGCCGCGGAAACCGACGGCGACCGTCTCGCCCTGCATCCGGACCATGTCGCCCTGTGCACTTGCCAGGAGCACCCGCATTCGCTGGACGCTGCGCCGCGGCCGAACGACGCGCCCCTGCCGGACGAGACCTTGCTCGCCTGGGAGGCCGAACTCCGCCGCCTGCTCGCCCGACAAAGCCATCTGCAGGACGATCTGGAAACGATGGACCGGGAACTGCACGAGCTGCGCGACCAGCGCCGGCAAGTTGCCTTGGAGTGCGATCCGGAATTCGAGGCCCACCAACTGAAGGCCAAGCGGCAGGAACTGGAGGACATCGAGGTCAGTCTGCGGCAATTCGAGCGGCGGCGAGAGTTGATGTCCGCGATCACCAAGCTGGAGGAGGAACTCCGCGAGCTGACCTCGCCAGTCCGCACGCCGGCCCTTCTGCTGGAAGCCTCGGACCTGCTCCGCCGCTTGACCGACGGCGATCTGCAGAAGCTGACCGTCAACGCCGATCGCTCCGTGTGCATCGACAATCGCCGCGGCGAGCGGCTGGCGTACTCGCAATTGAATTCCGGCGGCCGGGATCAAGTGTACCTGAGCCTGTGCCTGGCGGTGGTGGCCGCCTACGCGCGGCGCGGAACGCGGCTGCCGCTGCTGATCAATGACGCCTTTGGCAATCTCGACGCCCAGGGCGTGGCCGCCGCCGCGGCGCTGCTGAGCGATTTCTGCCGGGGCGGACACCAGGTGCTGCTGTTCACCCGTCATCAGCACGTCGCCGACCGTTTCTGCTCGCTGGACGTTCCCGTGCGCCAGTTGCCGCCGTTGGATCGCGTGCAGGTGGCGTTGCCGGCCGAAGAGCCGGTTTCCGTGTCGTCGCTGAATGAAATCAACCGCCAGCTGAACGCCATCGCCGCGGAGTTGGACGCGCCGCCGCAGACGTTCGAACGGCGGGCCTGGAATTCGGAGGAGTTCCCCGGTGAATTGACCGACCGAGTGCGGGCCAGGTCGCCGGAGCCGAGCCGGGAATCGGAAGTGCTTGACGCCGCTTCGGCCGCCGAATACTTCCTGTTGGAAAGCAGCCCGATTCAAGAGGCGCCGTCGATCGACGCGGCGACGGCCGAGCGATTCCGCAAGATCGGCGTGCTGCTGGTCCGCGATCTGTTGCGTTTGGACGTTGTGGAGGCCGCCGATCGGCTGCGGTACGCCGGCATCACGGGCCCCATGATCCGCCGCTGGCAAGCCGAGTCGCTGTTGGCTTGCCGTATCCCGCGACTGCGGCCGTACGACGCCCGGATCCTGGTCGCCTGCGGCATTACGACGCCCGATCAACTGGCCCGCCTGGAGGCCGAAGAACTGCTCCGCCGCGTCGAGCACTTCGCGGCGACCAGCACCGGCGCGGTGCTGCTGCGGGCCGGCAACCGCTACGAGCTGTCGCGGTTGATGGAATGGATTCACGCCGCCCGCCGAGACCGGCAGCGAAGCCGCGCTGCCAGCGAGGCCTCGCCACGGCCGCTGCGGGCCCCGCGCGACGACGACCGCCGTACGCAAACGGTGGCCGCCCGAAGCCAACGCGAAAGCCGCAGCCGGTCCGCAACTCCCAAGCCCGCCGCCCGGCCGGAAACCCCTTCGCCGGTCGTCTTGAAGATGGAAGCCGGCGCGGCGCCCCAACGCTTCTATCTGGAACTCTCCGACTCGATCGAGCAAGCGCCGTCGATCGGGCCCCGCATGGCCCAACGCCTGGAAGCCGTCGGCATCCGGACCGTCGCGGATTTCCTGCAGGCCGATCCGGCCTCGACGGCAACCCGCCTGGACCGCAAGAGCGTCGATGCCCAGGTGATCCGCGCCTGGCAGCAGCAAGCCGCTTTGGTGTGCCGAGTCCCCTGGCTCCGCGGCCACGACGCGCAGATCCTGGTGGCCTGCGGCGTCACCGATCCGGAATCGCTCGCCAAACTGGACGCGGCCACGTTCTGGAACACCGTGCAGCCGGTGGCACAAAGCGCCGAAGGCAAACGCATGCTCCGCACCAGCAAAGCCCCGGACCTGGAAGAAGTCACGCACTGGATCCAGTGGGCCGGCCAAGCGCGTACGCTCCGCGCGGCGTGAGGCGGTGGCCAGCGTAGGACGGATTTCAATCCATTCGAAACGGAGTGAATTCCGTTCTACCGGATGCGACCATCGGACGGACGTCGTGGATTGGATGCGGCATCCGTGGGATGGAAGCCGTGTCCCGGACCCGTTCGACGGACGTAGGGTGGGTCAGAGCGGACCAAGCCTTCGCAGCCGGAAACGCCAAACAAGTCAACGGCAGGGAAGTCGCCCGCAGCGCTCCGAGGCAGCGCCGGCCCACCGGCAGACGGCGACCACCGGATATTCAGCCGCATCGCGAGGCCAATCGGCGCGTCGTGGATTGGATGCGGCGTCTGTGGGATGGAAGCCGTGTCCCGGTGGGCCGCCGCTGCACAGTGCGCGGTTCCGGCTCGGCGGTGCTGGTGACTTCGAGCCCGGTGCAGGCGGCCGCGGCGATCGTCCGCTCTGGCCCACCCTACCCCCGGACCCGTTCGACGGACGTAGGGTGGGTCAGAGCGGACCAAGCCTTCGCAGCCGGAAACGCCAAACAAGTCAACGGCAGGGAAGTCGCCCGCAGCGCTCCGAGGCAGCGCCGGCCCACCGGCAGACGGCGACCACCGGCCATCCAGCCGCATCGCTCGCTCGTAGTACGTTTCTCGGACTGTCCGGCTCACGCCGGCGTGGTTGGCTCCACAGGGGCCGCGAGCGGCCGGTTTGGCTTGGACAGGCCCGCTTGCATCCAGACCTGTTCCAGCACCGACGCGCATTTTTCGGTCACGTGATCGCGCGTCATCCCGGCGACGTGAGTGGGGGCGGGAAGAAGCGTGACTGGCCCGACGTACTTGCGTCCGGCCAGGCTGGCGATCAGCCGTGCGTGCTGGGGGATGGTTTCTTCCGTCGGCAGCAACCGCTGGGAGACGGCGATCGCGCCCAGGTCGGCATCGGCGGGCACATCCGCGATGCTCACCGAAACGATCTGCTTGCCGTTCAGGTCCGCCGGGAGATCGGGGCCGCCTTCGCCGACCTGCCAGTTCCAGGTGTCCAAGGCCAGTCCCACGTGCACGTGGTTGACCGTGCGGATCAGCGTCACGAGTTCCTCTGCCTTGTGGATGAACGGATACACGCGGTCGCGGCGGAATTCGGGGGCCGCCTTCAGCCCGACTGCCAGGCGAAGGCCGGTGCCTGCCAGAACGTCTCCCACCTTCGACAGGTGTTGCCGGTGCCGCTCGAAGTTCTCGTGATACGGCAGTTTGTCGCTGGCCGGATCGATGTCGATCGTGCCGAAGCTGAAGCCCAGTTTGCGGGCCGTTTCGGCGGTCAAGCCCAGTCGTTCCAACTCAACCTGAAAGACGCTGTCGTCATCCCCCAATCGAACCGGCACAGCCCATCCGCCGATCTTGATCTTGGCGCTCCGGATGTACTTGCCCGCTTCTTCCACGCCCTGGACGGTTGCTCGCTTTAACAGATCGGCCGCATCCAGATCCATGCCGCGAAAACCGTAGGTCAACGTCAACTCGATCAACTCGCTCTGTCGTCCGGATATTCCCAACGAGGCCGGATTCAGGTTCTTATACATTTTTTCCTCCCATGCCACCGAACTCTATCTGTCCCACATGGTAGGGAAAAACGGCCGTTTGTTCAAAGGGGGGTAGGGCCCGCCTTTTGGAGATACGTCCGGCGTTCGGTCGCCCGCCGGCGCCGCTGAGACCCCATGCCCGCTGGCAGTGCAGGCAGGCTGGTTGCCGAGTTCCGCGGCCGGACGATACACTAAAAGAGTCTGCGGACGCGCACGCCAGGCGGGCCGATGTGCCGATTCGGCCTGGCGACACGGTGTTTCGGCGGCTGGCGGGACGGGCCGAGCCGGCGTGCTTTTTGAGGGCGTTCAGTCCAGGCGGACGGATGGTCGGGGCTCAATTATGCACGAACGGCACGAGATCGCGCTATTGGTCGTCGATGACGACGACGAGTTGCGAGGCTCGATGGCGCGGATGTTTACGCGTCACGGGTTTCAGACGCAGGAGGCGGCCGACGGGGACGCTGCGCTGACGGCGGCGCAGTGCCGCACGTTCGACGTGGCCATCCTGGACCTCAAGCTGCCCGGCCTGTCCGGCATTGAATTGCTGCAGAAGTTCCGCGACAGCCATTCCGAATGCGAGGTGATCGTATTGACCGACGAGGGCACGATCGAGATGGCCGTCCAGGCGATGAAGTTGGGGGCCTACGACTTTCTGACGAAACCCTTTCCGGCGCGCGACCTCGAGAAACTGATCGCCAAGGCGTACGAGCGCGGCCAGTTGCGGCGGGAGAATTTGCGTCTGAAGACGCTGCTGCAGCGCAGTCAACCCAAGTCCGAGATGATCGGGCAATCCCCGGCCATGCAGGAAGTCTTTCGGCTGATCGAGCGCGCGGGCCCCAGCGACAAGGCGATTCTGATCCAGGGCGAGAGCGGCACGGGCAAGGAATTGGTGGCGCGGGCGCTGCACTACAGCAGTTTGCGGGCCGACCGGCCGATGGTCGTGATCAACTGTGCCGCGCTGCCGGAAACGCTGCTGGAAAGCGAACTGTTCGGCCACGAGAAGGGCGCGTTTACGGGGGCGGTGAGCGCCAAGGCCGGCTTGTTCGAGACCGCCGACGGCGGCACGCTGTTCATCGACGAGATCGGCGAGATGCCGGGCCCGCTGCAGGCCAAGCTGCTCCGCGTCCTGGAGGACGGCTCGCTGCGCCGCGTCGGATCGCTAAAGGAACGCCGGGTCGACGTGCGGCTGCTGGCCGCCACCAACCGCGACTTGATCCGCGACGTCGAAGCCGGGCGGTTCCGTCAGGATTTGTTCTATCGGATCAACGTGATGTCGCTGGACTTGCCCCCCTTGCGCGAACGGCGGGGCGACATCCCGCTGCTGGTCGCCCACTTCCTGGGACCCCACTGGGAGTTGGCAGACGAGGCCCTGCAGCGGATCAATGCCTATCCCTGGCCGGGCAATGTGCGGCAGCTGCTCAACGCCATCGAGCGGGCCAAGATCATGGCGGACGACAACCTCGTCCGGGTCCACGACTTGCCGCGCGAAGTGATCCAGGGGCGGAGCGGCCGACAGCGGCCGGCCGGGATCGTCAGCGGGGACGCGGACCGCGAGCCTGCGGCTTGTCCCGGCGGGGATCCTCCCGACATTTGGCAACTGGACGACCTGTGGGCGCTCGAGCGGGCGAAAGTCGTCGAGGTCCTGCGGCGGGAACGGGGCAACAAGATGCGGGCAGCGCGGGCCCTGGGCATCGACCGCCGCAAGCTGTATCGGCTGATGGAAAAACTCAAAATCCAGACCTCGGAATGGTGCGGCGATTCGCGATGATGGGCGTGCTGTGGGCGATACTGCTGGTGTCGGTGTTGGCGGCCGGGTGGACGCTGAATCTGTTCAGTCTGCCGGGGAATTGGCTCAACGCGACCGCGGTCGTCTGCTACGCGGGGCTCTTGCCGGCCGGTCGAGGTCCGTCGATTTCCTGGTGGCTGGTGGGCGTTGTGTTTCTGCTGGCCCTGCTCGGCGAAGCGTTGGAAATGGCGGCCGGCGCGGCCGGCGCGGCGCGTCTCGGCGGCAGCCGCCGCGGCGTCGTGTTGGCGCTGGCTGGCTCCCTCGCGGGCAGCGTGCTGGGCGCGGCGATTGGTTTGCCGATTCCGTTGATCGGCTCGTTGGCGGCGATCGTGCTGGGCGCGGCCCTGGGAGCCCTCGGCGGCGCGATGCTCGGCGAATCCTGGAAGGGCCGCGGCCTGGACCACAGCTGGCAGGTGGGCCAGGCCGCTTTCTGGGGACGCCTGTTGGGAACGGGCGGCAAGCTGGCCGCCGGCGCGGCCATCGTGGCCGTGGTCGTGGCGGGATTGCTGACGCCGTGAGGGCGTCGGCAAGTCGAACTGGACCGCGCTGGCGGGCGGCAGGCGCGCGGCCTGGGCGGCCGCCCGCTTTCGCTGTCGCGTCAGGGATGGGCGGCGGTCAGGCCCTGCGAGGCCAGCAAGTGGCGCAGTTCTTTCTTTCGTCGGGCATTCCACCAGGCCAGGCATTCGCTCCGCTGCGCTTCCAGCCGCTGCTGCTCCTGGTCCAGCATCTGCTGCAGGTAAGCCGTCTGCTGGGAGCCCTCGGCCTGTTCCAGCCAGCGTTTCAGGCAGGACTGTGCCGCAGCCAAGTCGTTGATCTGGCCGAGCCGATCCTGCAAATCCTGCAGCGCCGGGTAGGCCTGCGTGCGGAGCGACTCGCCGAAGGCCGGCGCGAGCAACTCGATCGCGTAACGCAACTTCTTGCCGGCGATCCGGAAACGGTGCATGGCGCCGAGGTCGGACAAGTCGGCCTCGGCAGCCGCGAAGAAAGCGTCCAGCAGGGGCTGAATCCGGTTTTCGGCCCAAGGCCTGAAGGCGATCGGGCCGGCGTCGGCGGCCGCGCCCCGCAAGCCGACTTTGCGCAGTAGTTTGGCGCACCGCCGCGGGAAACGGCCCAGCTCGAAGAGGTCTTTCCACAGTTTGACGATCGGCCGTTGAGCCTCCTGGCGGTGATGCCGCACCGCGTCCAGCAACGGCCGGGCCGCGGCGGCGTGTTCGGCGTCGCCGGCCAGTCGCTGCAAGAACACATCGTCGTCGCGGGCGTCGTTGGCCGCGCGACGGATGGCCTGCAGCTGGGCGTTGATCCATTTCCGCCGGCGCTTCGGCAGCAGCTCTTCGTACAGCGACATGGCGGCCTTGGCGCGCCGCGCCCAGACGCGCATTTGGTGGACGTGCTCGATATCCCGTTCCGGATGCTTGGCCGCCAGCGGCACGTAGTGCATGACCGGCTGCAAGCGCGAATCCAGCGTGCGGACGGCGACGTCCTCCAGCAACTCGTCCGGTCCGGCTTCCACCCATTTCAAGAACTTGGCCATCGACGACTACTCTTCCTTTCCAGCGGCTCGATGAGGTCGAAACACGGTGCGTTGGGATTGTTCGAGTGTCTTTTCGGCCTGGCACGCCAGGCGATACAGATTTTCCTGGTGCTGATGCTTGCGGCCGTTCTTGCCGGGACGCCGGCGTTGGTAACTGCCGTCCGGCAGCAATTGGCGGCCCTTGACATTGTCGCGGGCGTAGGATTTCAGCACGGCGATCAGCCGCTGCCGGCTCGCCGGGTCGTCGACGGGGACGAGCAGTTCCACGCGTTTGTCCAGATTCCGCTGCATCCAGTCGGCGCTGGAGATGTAGACCAGCTCGCCGCCGCCGTGATAGAAGTAGATGATGCGGGCGTGCTCCAGGTAGCGGTCCAGGATGCTCACCACGCGGACGTGTTCGCTCAACTCCGGCACGCCCGGCCGGAGACAGCAGATGCCGCGGACGTTCAGGTCGATGCGGACGCCGGCCTGCGAGGCCTTGTACAGGGCCTTGATCAGCTTCGGGTCGGACAGCGAATTGACCTGGGCCATGATCTGGGCCCGCTGCCCCTGCTTGCGGCGTTCGATTTCGCCGTCGATCAATTCCAGCAACTTGTCCCGGAGGCTGAAGGGCGCCGCCGCGATCCGGCGGTAGGGTTGCGGCACCGAGTAGCCGCTGATCGCGTTGAAGAAGCTGGTCGCGTCGGCCGCCAGTTCCTCGTTGCAGGTCAAAAACCCCACGTCGCAATACAGCTTGGCCGTGACTTCGTTGTAGTTGCCGGTGGCGAAGTGCACGTAGCGCTGGATGCCGTGCGTTTCGCGGCGGATGATAATGCACACCTTGGCGTGCGTCTTCAGGCCCTTGACGCCGTAGATCACCTGGACGCCCGCCTGCTCCAGGCTCTTGGCCCAGCCGATGTTGCGGGCTTCGTCGAAGCGGGCTTTCAGCTCGACCAGGGCCGTGACGTGTTTGCCGGCTTCGGAGGCCCGTTGCAGCGCGGACACGATGGGGCTGTGGCGGCTGGTCCGGTACAGGATGATCTTGATGGCCAGCACGCCCGGATCGTCGGCGGCCTGCTCGATCAGCCGCACGACCGGCTCGAAACTCTCGTAGGGCAGCGACAGCAGGATGTCCTTCCGCTGGACGGCGTCAAACACGCTGTCGGCCGGGTCCACGTCGGGCGATTTCCGCGGCGGCCAGGAATCGTACTTCAATTCGTCGAAGCCGGAAATCCCGCTCAGCGACATGAGCCCGGCCAGATCCAGCGGCCCGCGCGCGGCGAAGATGTAATCCGCGTCGACGTCCAGCGCGGAAGTGAGGAACGCCAGCGTGGTCGGGCTGCACGCTTCGGCCAGCTCCAGGCGCACGCAATCGCTTTGCTTGCGGGCGTCCAGCACTTCCTCCATGCCGGCCAACAGATCGGGCGCCTGGTCTTCCCGGACGCTCATGTCCGCGTTGCGCGTGATCCGGAAGGGCACCGCCTCCAGGACCGTTTCGCCGGGGAAGAACCGGCCGATGAACAAGCTCACCAGGTCTTCCAGCAGAATGTAGTGGTAGCCCTCGTCGGCAGGCAGGCGGAAGAAGCGGACGGGCGCAGAACCCAGCGGCAAAATGGCGAACCGCGGCGTCTCGCTGCCGGCCTCCGGGGCCAAGCGCACGCACACGTTCAACGCCTTGTTGATCAGCAGCGGAAAATCGTCCTCCGCATGGACCGCCATGGGCGTGTACACCGGAAAGATCTCGCTGTCGAAGAGCTTCTGCACCACCGCCTGCTGGTGCTCGTCCAACTGGCCCGGCGCCGCGCGCCGGATGCCGGCCTGCGCTAGTCCCGGCTCCAAGTGCTCCAGCAGGCAACGGTATTGATCCTCGACCATGCGGTGCGTCCGCTGGCTGACGGCTTTCAACTGCTGGGTCGGCGTCAGGCCGGCCGGATCGCGCTTGTTGCTGCGGCGTTGGCGCAGCATCTGCAGTCCGCCCACGCGGACCATGCAGAACTCGTCCAGGTTGGAACTGGTGATCGCCAGGAACTTCCAGCGTTCCAGCAGCGGCAGGCGTTCGTCGGTCGCTTCTTCCAGGACGCGCTGGTTGAACTCCAGCCAGCTGAGTTCGCGATTGAAAAACTTGGTTTTGGAACTGGAATCGGCCATCGGACAGGTCACTCGCTTAGGGTTTCGCCGCCGGCTTTTTCCGCAAGGGCCGGACGGCTCGGCTTGCAGGCTCCGCCTGCGTCAACGCAGTTTCGTCTCCAACCGTTCCGGCGCGTTGCGCACCAGGACCGGCATGCCGTACACCTCCTTGAACAGGCCGGCCTTCTGCTGGACGGCCAATTGCTCGACGGACAGGTCGTCCGCGCCCGGCACGGAAATCACCCAGCGGCCGTCCTCGCGGGTACACTGGAGGCCCTTGATCCGCTGGTTGTTGTTGCGATCCAGCGCGTCCGCCAGGCGGAGGATCGCGGCCAGCTTGACGACCTGCGTGCGGCTCTCCCAGTCCAGCGTCGCGTAACTCTCGTGAATGGGCTTGGGCGACGAGCGGCGATGATAGCGGGCGATCAGGGCCGCCAGTTGGACGTCCTTCTGGCTCAGCCCAAACAGGTCCCCGTTGCTGATCAGGTACATGCTGTGCTTGTGGTGGCTGCGGGCGCTGACGGCATAGCCGACGTCGTGCAGCAGGGCGGCCACATACAGGATCACTTCATGGCGGTAGCCCAGCTGATGCTCCGGCTGCAGCGCGCGGAACAGCATCCGGCTCAACTCCGCCACCTGCCGGCCGTGCGGCTCGTCGAACCCGAACCGGCGGCCGAAATCCACGGCGGAGCGGACGATCTGATGCGTGAAGTTCTCGGTCCATTCCTCCCGCGACGCCAGCTCTTTGATCAGACCGTCGCGCAGGTTGATCGGCGAGACCAGCAACTCGTCCAGACTCAGCGCCCGGGCCAGGCGGGCGTAGGTCAGCAGGGCGGGCCCCACGGATTCGGCGTCGGGAACTGCCAGGTGGAACCGGTGCAGGATCTCGTCGACCGACATGGCCACGATCTTTTCCGTGAACTTCCGCAATTCGCCCACCGGCAGCGTGGCCAGCGAGTGCGCGTCCCAGGACGGCAGCAGCTCGGCGGTGGCGAAACGGATGTCGCCGCCCAGGGCGATCAGGATCAGCGACTGATCGGCCGGAACGTGCTTCCGCACCTGATCGACGATCCGCGCGATCTGGCTCTCCATGATCGCCCGCACTTTGCCGGCGGGGGCGTGGAACGCCTCCAGGGTCTTGCGGAGCCGCAACGCGCCCAGGCGGTACGTGTGCGCGAAGGCCACGTCGCCGTGATCGATCAGCAAGGCCTCGGTGCTGCCCCCGCCCACTTCGACGATCAGCGTCTGGGCCTCGGCCAGCCGCGGCTCGGAGGCCAGCAGCGGCAGCACGCCCAGGTACGTCACGCGGTTGACGGCGGCTTCGTCAAACGGCTCGACGTTGAAACCGGTGGCGATGTAGATGCGTTTGAGGAACGACAGGCGGTTGACGGCTTCGCGGACGGCGCTGGTCGCCACCACGTGAATCTGTTCGGGGCGCGTGATGTCGTACTCGTTGAGCAGCTGGCGATAGTTCTTCAAGACGCGAACGCATTCCTCCGTCGTGGCCGGGTCGATGGCCCCCGTGCTGAACGTATCCCGCCCCAGGCTCACCGCCTGGGCCACCGTTTCCAGCGTGCGAAACTGCCCGCCTTCTGTAATCTCGGCGATCGCCATCCGGATCGACGTGGCGCCGATGTCCACCACGGCCACCAGCTTCGGAAACCGCGGTTTGACTGCCGTGGCAGGGACGGCAGGCAGTGGTGCGTCCAAGTTCATAAAGTGATGCCTCCCCCAAAGCATCTAGGATACTGCCGGAAAGAACCGCTCACCAGAGTCGACGGGAACGATTTCCGACGCAAACCCGCCTTCACGGAATCTTAATGGTTTTCCGGCCGCAGAAGGCCCAAAAATCCCCGCCGCCTTGATGACAGGCCGAGCGTTCCTGAATAAAAAGGGACCTGCGGCACGTGAACGTGAACCAGGGTCGAGGAGCCAGCGGCGTGAGTTGCGGAAGGACGTTGAACAAGGCCGTTCCAGCGGGGCGGACGGGGCCAGCGGGGCGGACGGGGCCAGCGGGGCGGACGGGGCCAGCGGGACGGACGGGGCCAGCGGGGCGGACGGGGCCAGTGGGACGGCGGCCGAACGCCGGGATGCTGGCCGTAGCGTTCGTCTGGGGCCTCTGGACGTCCTTGGCGGGCTGCTCCGGGAGCGGCGCGAGCGGCACCGTCGTGATCCGGGTCGAAGGCTCGGATACGATGGTCAACGTCGCTCAGGCTTGGGCGGAAACCTATAACTTGAAACATCCGGAGATCAGCGTCCAGGTCCTCGGCGGCGGCTCCGGCGTGGGCCTCGCCAGCTTGATCGACGGCAATTGCGACATGGCCAACAGCAGCCGCACCATCAAGCCGGACGAAATCCAGAAGGTCGAGGCAGCGCGCGGCGCCAAGCCTCGGGAGTTCGTCGTGGGCTACGATGCGCTGGCCATTTACGTCCACCCGGCCAACCCCGCCGAGACGGTTTCGCTGGATCAACTCGCCGAGATCTACGGCTGGGACGGGACGCTTACCCGCTGGTCGCAAGTCGATGCGCAGCATCGCCGCGACAATCGCGACACCATTGTCCGCGTCAGCCGCCAGGCCGGCTGCGGGACGCACGCCTATTTTCGCGAAGCCGTGCTGGGCAAAAAACGAGATTTCAAGCTGGGCTCCGTGGACCAGAGCGGCTCCAAGGCCGTGGTCGCGCTGGTGTCCAAGACGCCCAACGCGATCGGTTACAGCGGCATGGGCTATCAGACCCCCGAGGTCAAGATGCTGAAGGTCGCCCCGCGTGCGGGGGAGCCGGCCGTGGCGCCGACGCCCGGCAACGCCAAGAACGGTTCCTATCCGATCACGCGTCCCCTGCTGATCTACACGGCGGGGGAACCGGCGGGCCCGATGAAAGATTACCTGGACTGGATCCTCTCGGCAGAAGGCCAAACCGTGGTGCGGGAGCTGGGCTACGTGTCCCTGGACGAACATGAATGACTCAACGTCCCGCCCCCGTTCCCCCGCGGCCGGCCCGCGCCGCCGGGCGCGGCTGGTGGATGCGGTTCTGGCGCTGACCGAGCCCCTGGTCGAGTGGACGATCCGGCTCTGTGGCTGGAGTGCGATCCTGTTCGTGGCCGCCATCTTCTTCTTCGTGTTTCGGGAAGCCGCGCCGGTGCTGGTCGGCGAGCTGAATCTGAGGGAGTTTTTCACCAGCCAGAACTGGATTCCGTCCTCGGAGGTCCGTCCCCAGTACGGCATTCTGGCGCTGTTGCTGGGCACCCTGTCGGTGACGGGGCTGGCCATGCTGCTGGCGGTGCCGCTGGGCCTGGGGGCGGCCGTCTACGTCTCCGAGTTCTGCAGCGGCCGGGTGCGGGAAATCCTCAAGGTGGTGATCGAGCTGTTGGCGGCCATTCCCTCGATCGTGTGGGGCTTCGTGGGATACATGGTGATCGGTCCGGTCATCATTCAGGTGACGGGAGCGGACGTGGGCATCAACCTGCTGAACGGCGGCATCATCCTGGCGTTGATGAGCGTCCCCGTGATCGTGTCCGTGGGCGAGGACGCGTTGAAGGCCGTCCCCGACTCGTACCGGGAAGCGGCCCTGGCGCTGGGCGCCAGTCGCTGGGAAATCGTCCACCGGGTTCTCTTTCCGGCGGCCAAGAACGGGCTGCTGGCGGCCGTGTTGCTGGGCGTCGGCCGGGCCGTCGGCGAGACGATGGCCGTGTTGATGGCTACCGGGCACGCCGTGCAGATCCCGACCAGTTTGTTGGATCCCATTCGCACGTTGACCGCGACGGTGGCGGCGGAGTTGGGGGAAGTGGTCGCCGGCGGGACGCACTACCGCGTGCTGTTTGTGATTGGGTTAGCGCTGTTTGCCGTGTCGTTCGTGGTGAACCTGACGGCGGATCTGGCAGTCAAGGGAATTCGCAATGACAAGCGTGGCTGAGACCGGCTGGGGCGAGCCCCTTTCCGATCGGGACGTCTTCTCCCCCTCTCCGCTGGAACGGCGGAAGAAGGTCAAGGAGACCGTGGCCCAGTACGTCTTCCTGGCGATGACGCTCAGCCTGGTGATTCCGGTGTTTGCCATCCTGGGCTATATCCTCGTCCACGCCTGGCCTGTGCTGACGCCGCGTTTCATCTGGGAAAACCCGCGGGATTTCATGACTGCCGGCGGCCTCTGGGCGCCGCTGGTCGGGACGTTTTTCCTGGTCCTGATCTCGCTGCTGGTGGCGGCCCCGGTGGGCATTCTGGCCGGCGTCTACCTGAACGAATACGCCGGCGACAACTGGCTGACGCGGATCGTCAATCTAGCGGTGGTCAACCTGGCCGGCGTGCCCAGCATCGTCCATGCGCTGTTCGGCGTAGGCGCCTTTGTGCTGTTTGCCGGCCTGGGCCGCTCGCTGCTGGCGGCCTCCTGCACCCTGGCCGTGATGACTTTGCCCGTGATCGTCACCAGCACCCGCGAGGCTTTGGCCGCGGTGCCGATGTCCTTCCGCGAAGCCTGCTGGAATCTGGGCGCCTCGCGCTGGCAGACCATCCGCACGATCGTCTTGCCGAATTCGATCAGCGGAATCCTGACCGGCGTGATCCTGCAGGTGTCCCGCGCGGCCGGCGAAACGGCGCCGATCCTGTTCACCGGCGCGGTCTTTTTCACGCCGGTGCCCGACCACGGCTGGCAGGCGTTCCTCCCGTACGGCCTGGGCGACCGGTGCATGGCGCTGTCCATGCACCTGTTCACCCTGGCCACCCAGGTGCGCGGCGTTTCGGACGAACTCCAATTCGGCACGGCCTTCGTGTTGATCGCGCTGGTGTTGCTGGTCAACAGCGTGTCGATCGGCGTGCGGACCTACCTGCGGTCGCGGAAGAGGTGGTGATCGTGATGGCGGCTTCGGTTCAATTTCAGGGTGTCTCGGTGACCTACGGCCCCCAGACGGCGCTGCGCGACATCCACTTGGACATCGCCGCCAATCAGATCTTTGCCATCATTGGCCCGGCCAACTCCGGCAAGACCACGCTGCTGAAGTGCATCAACCGCACGATCGACTTCGTCCCCTCCGCGCGCGTCCGGGGGCAGGTCCTGGTGGGCGGCGAAGACGTGAACCGGATGCGCAATCCGTACGCCTTGCGGCGCCGCGTGGGCATGGTCTTTCCCTTGCCCGTGGGCCTGCCGCTGACCGTGTTCGACAACGTGGCCTACGCCCCGCGGCGGGCCGGGATGCGGGACCGCGACGAGCTGGAAACGCTGGTCGAAAAATGCTTGCGGCAGGCCATGCTGTGGGACGAAGTCAAGGACCGCCTGAACACGCTGGGCACGAAGCTGTCCGGCGGCCAGCAGCAGCGGCTGACGCTGGCCCGCGCCCTGTCGCACCGCCCGGAAATCCTCTGCCTGGACGAATTCTCCATCGCCATCGACCCCGTGACGACGATGAAGATCGAGGACGTGCTGCTGGAACTGAAACGAGAGCTGACCATCGTCCTGGTGACCAACCTGGTCCAGCAGGCGCACCGACTGGCGGATCACACGGCGTTTCTGAACAAGGCGCAACTGGTCGAAGTGGGCGAGACGGAGAAAATGTTCGAGCATCCGAACAATCCCCTGACCTATGCCTATGTCACAGGAGGTTTCGGCTGATGACGGCCAACCCAGCCGCCGCCGCGCCGGCCCGGACCAGCATCCACACGCGGGACCTGAACCTCTGGTACGGCGGCTTTCAAGCGTTGAAGCAAATCACGGTCGATGTCAAGCAGGGCCTGATCACGGGCCTGATCGGGCCGTCGGGCTGCGGCAAGACGACGCTGCTGCGCTGCTTCAACCGCATCAACGAGCGGTACGGCAACGTGACCACCAAGGGCGAGATCACCATCCTGGGACGCAATATCTACGACGCGGGCGTGTCGCTCAGCGAACTGCGCAAGACCGTGGGCATGGTCTTCCAGCGGCCCAATCCGCTGCCGATCTCGATCTTCGAAAACGTCTTGTTCGGAATCCGCATCCACACGCCCCGCCGCAGCCTGCCGAAGAGCCGGCGGCGCGAACTGGCGGAATCCGCGCTCCGCGAAGTGGGCCTGTGGGACGACGTCAAAGACCGGCTGCACCACAAGGCCACGACGCTGACGCTGGAACAGCAGCAAAAGCTGTGCATCGCGCGGCTGCTGCCGCTCAAGCCGCGGATCATCCTGATGGACGAGCCGTGTTCCGCGCTGGACGCCGAGGGCACGGAAAAAATCGAGGACTTGCTGGACGGCCTGCGGGAAAAATACACCGTGGTGATCGTCACGCACAACATGGCCCAAGCCCGCCGCGCCACGGACGAGTGCATCTTTATGCTGATGGGCGAGCTGATCGAGCACGGCTCGACGGAGCAGATCTTCTTCAACCCGCGCCGCGAGCAGACGGAAATGTACATTGAAGGACGTTACGGGTAACCTTCGTGGAGCGGACCGAGTTCCGCGCGACGGACGTTTCCTGACAGCTACCAAGGGGATTGCGTGCGATGAAGAGATTCGACGACGAACTGGCGGCCATCCAGAAGCAGTTGAGCGACATGGCCGACCTGGCGCGGTCCATGGTCTTCTTGTCGGCCGCCGCCGTCAAGGACCGCACCCGTGACGTCCAGGCGGAGATCTACGCCTCCGAGGGCCGGCTGAACAAGATGCAGACGGAGATCGATCACGAGGCCATCCGCATGTTGACGGTCTACGGCCCCGTGGCCAAAGACCTCCGTTTCGTGCTCGTCTGCACGCACGTGACCTCCCAGCTGGAACGGATGGGCGATCAGGCGGTGAACGTGGTCCAGTCGCTGCAGATGATGCGTTCCGACCCGGCGGCCCGCCCGCTGCTGCCCAAGGTGCGGGAGATGGCCGACCTGGTCTGCGTGATCGTCGACGACGCCCTGGACGCGTACTTCTCACAAAACGCCGAAAAGGCGGTCGTCACGCGGCAGCGCGACGACCTTGTGGACGCGCTGAACGACGAGGTGCTGAAGGAACTGCTCACCGACCAGGTGCTCCGCGAGGTCCTGGCCGGCGCGACCGACATCGCCGACGCCGTGGCCCAGATCCTGATCGCCCGCTACCTGGAACGGACCGCCGACCAGGCCAAGAACGTCTGCAAGGAAGTGGTCTACGTGGTCAAGGGCGACGACGTCCGCCACCGCCGGCCCCCGCCGGAGACGGCGTAGGCTGCCGTCCGGCCCTGGTGCAGCCCGGTGCCAAAAGACGCCCCCGCGGCCTGCGGTCCGCTCCGCGCTCAACGCAACTGGAGCGTTTCCAGATCGATATCCACCCACAAGGCGGCGTCGTGGCCGCCCCCAGGGATCTCGTGGTAGACGAAGTTGCTCCGGCCCTTCATCGCGGCGGCGATTTTTCGCGTTTCCGCCACGGGGATCAGTTGGTCGTTCTCGCCCATCGTCAGGATGATCGGCATGGTCAACCGGTCGGCGTGGGCCAGCACGGAGCGGGCCTGGTACAGTTCGGGTTTCTCCTCCAGGGTTCCTCCGTAAGCGGCGAACACGGTCGTGGCGAGCTTCTGCAGCACCGGATTGCCGCTCCGCCGCGCGAAATCGAGCCGCGCCACGATGTCGCACATGCCCATCGCAATGACGCCGTGAATCTCCTCGGGATGGAGCACCGCGTAAGCCATCGCGCTGGAGGCCCCGCCCGAACCGCCCAGCAGCACAAACCGCCGGCAACCCAAGGCGTTTCGGCAGTAACGGAGCAGGTCCGTCAGGTCTGCCGTCGCCGCCGGGCTCATGTAAGCGGTGCCGCGCAGGTTGACCGAGAGCAGCGGGTGACGGCCGGCCTGGATCCGGGTCAGCCAGAATCTGCGGACGTCCTGGCGCGTGAAAATCTGATCGGCCAAGGAAAACGAACCGTGCAGATAGACGATCGTGCTCCGGGCCGGATCGCCGGGCAGGAACAAGGCCCAATCCTCGACGCCGTCGACCGCGCTCCGGTACGTGATCCGCTCAGTTCCCGGGGGATACGCAGCTCCCCGCTGCGGCGTTACCGATGTGACGCTCATGGGTTCCGACTGCTTGGCTTCAAAAGAGACCGACGAATCGGATTGGCTCGGATCGGCCTGGCTCGGATCGGCTCCCCGGCACAGGACGCCTGCCAACAACAAGCCGCACATCGCTCCAAGCGGGCAGAGCGGGAAACCGCGACCCGCGGGCCTGCCCTTGGCCGCGCGGGAAACCGGACCGGGCCGGACCCGCCGATTCCGCCGCGCAATCCGTTCAAGCCAGCCGGCAATCCGATCGAACCCGCGTGTCCCCAAGAATGCTTCGACGCGCATGCCGATCGCTCCCTGAATTCAACTCATGGTGGACAGAGGACTAGCGGCCTCCGGCTGATCCCAAGATCCAGGTTGAACAAACTCCTAGGAATCCTTCTTGGCCTCGCTCTTGGCCTCGCGCAGAGCGGCTTCCTCCTGGACCTTCAGCCTCAGCGGCACGGGCCCCTGCCAGCCCTTTTGGAAGGCAAAGCCGGCGATCACCCACAACTCGCCGGGCCGCCGCTCCAGGAAGAACGGATAGCTCAGCTGGCCGTCTTTCTGGCGGGCCAGGAGGACCGGCTTGGTCCAGGTCTTGCCGTCGTCTTCAGAGAAGGTCAACAGCAGATTGGTGCGTCCCGCCTTGTCGTTGGACACGAAGGCCAGTCGGCCGCTGCGCAGTTTGAGCAAGAATCCCGGCGCGCTGGTCGACTCGAGCGGGCTCGGCCGGACGGTGCGCCAAGACAGCCCGCCATCGTCGGACAGCGCTTCCCAGAAGCGGCCCCAGTGGGTGCGAATCAGCATCAACAGCCGGCCGTCGCCCAGTTCGGCCAGCGTGGGCTCCATGGCGCCGGAATGGTGTCCATGGCCGCCCAAGTCGACCAGATTGCTCCGCTTCCACGTCTTGCCGTCGTCGTCCGAGGTGAGCGAACAAGCCGCGTAGCGGCCCGGATCCGTGACGATGTGCGGCACCGTAGCCACCAGTCTGCCGCCGCGGGTTTGGATGAAGCCGAAGAAGTTGGGATTGTAGCCTTCCAGGATCCGCTGCCGGTCGATCCAGGTCTTGCCGCCGTCCAGGCTGCGGATCGCCCAGACCTCCAGCCGGCAGTCCTCCTTCGGCTGATTGGTCGCGTTGTCCCAACGGAAGTTGTAGGTGGTCGAATCCAGGTAGACGATGACCAGGGCGCCGCCTGACGTGCGCACGATGGACGCCGAGGCCGGTTCGCCGCCGCCGCGCAGGCCGTCCAAGCCCTCGCAGACTTTCTGCAACGCGGACCACGTCTTGCCGTCGTCCTGACTCACACGGACCCCCTGATTGTCGATGGTCATCAGGCTCCCGTCGGCCAGTTCCACGAACGGCCCGTCGCCGTCGACGTTCAGGGGCTGGCAGAGCGGATTCACCCAGCGTGCCCCATCTTCGGCGGCGCCGCAGAATCCGGCGCTGGCCAGGACCGCTGCGGCCAGGACGGCCAGTGTCACCGGGCGGGCAATCGAGTTGTTGTGCAAGAGCATGTCGTTTCTCCTTGAACAAAGCGAATTCAACACGGGGATGGCCGGGGCCTTGCGCTCCAGGCCAAAAACGTTGGAAGCCCGAGGCCGCGTGCCGGGCCAAGAGCTGCCGGGCCGATTGACCGGCGGACTCCGGCGTGCCGCTGGCGGCCGCTCCGGCGTTCCTACCGGGCACGGGCCGCTGTTTTGAGCCGCGCGTCGGTTTCCTCCAGGCGGAAACGCGTGCCGACCACGGAGTGTTTGCGGGCGTCGTTCCACAGCTTGATGTAGGTCGTGGCGACGATCGTGCCGTCGGGCAGCAGTTCCACGCCTGGATAGCCGCAATCGCCCCCGGCAAAGCTGTGCAGCAGCTTGATCCTGTACTGCCCCGGCTGGCGCTGCTTGATGTCGTCATACGTGCCGACCCAGGCGACGAAATGGCCGCGGGTGGGCGATTGCTGGGCCTGGTCGCGGAAGGCGATGACCAGCCGTCCGTCTTTGGCATAGCCGCCCATGTGGCGGTCGCCGGTCAGCCCCCACGGCGTGTCCTCCGGCCGGCTCCACGTCGCGCCCTCGTCGCGGCTGAACATCATCAAGCTGTAGCTCTTGTGCGTGTTTTCCCGCATCAGGCAGCACAGTTCGCCGCCGTCCGGCGAACGGAACACAAACGGCTCGCACGGGTTCTTGCCTTCGACGCGGGCCACCACGCGCGGCGGGGACCAGCTCAATCCGCCGTCCTGCGTGGCCGTCTGCAGCACCTCCAGCGGAGCGCGATCCGCGCCCTCCGGCCCGCGGTGGTACATCCCCAGATACGAACCGTCCCGCAGCCGGACGATGCTGCTGAACGTCATCACGCAACGGAACGCCTGGCCCAGGGGCGGCAGTTCCTTCCAGGTCTGGCCGCCATCCTCGCTCATGACGCGCGGCATGGGATTGCCAAATCGGCCGATCCAGGCCGAGTAGACCCACAATCGCTCCCGTCCCTGCGGATCGATCAGACGATAGATGCTGGGACAATTCTCGTGTTTTCTAAAGCCCGGAGGCAACCGGTCGTCAAGCCGGGTCCAGGTCTTGCCCCCGTCGTCGCTGCGCGCCATCGGTCCCGCTTTGCCGCCATGGTTGATGCACCAGACGGCAAAGATCGTCTTTCCGTCGGCCATCAGCACGGTCGTCGGGTGGCCCTGATAGACTTCGGGCGTGCCCTCCGCGATGACCACCTGCCGCGCCGTCTCGCCCGACAGATCCACGACCGGAAAACGGGCCTCCTGCCGCCAGCGGATCTTCGGATCGTCCGCCGACTCCGCGCCGCTCACCACCCCGGCCGCGTACAGCACGGCCACGAGGAATTGACATCCCTTCATGATTCTTGTCCCTTTCGTTGCAGTCTCCCGGTTTCACCTCCAGCGAAAGCTGGACCTGTCGCCTGACCGCCGGTGGCCTGCCTACGTCGTCGCCGGCCGGCCGGGAGGCGGGGAAACACTCGACCATTGTAAACCGAGCAGCTCGATAGGCTTCCAAGCGTCATGCACGCCCTTGTCGATTTCCTGGAGTGCCTCCTGCAGTTTGGCGATCTCAGGTTCAGCGACCGCGGCGATCAGCCCAAAGGCTGACGTGATCTGGCGATATGCCGGCTTGCCCTTTTTCGGCATGTAGCGGTTCGTACGCACCCATTCGATGAGTTCCAGCACGTTTTCGATATCCGCCGCCACATCCTGGTCCGCGGTGCTCTTGTCCCGCACCACGACGAAATTGGTCTTGGTCCTGGCCCGGCGGTCGATGGCCGTCTCCATGATCTCATCCAGGACGCTCTGCGGCGCGAATTTGGTAAAGTAGTTGTAGCCCTGCCACAGGGGACCGAGCAAGGAACTGTGGAGCCGTTCACCGTTGCGGATCATTGCCGCGTTCTTGGCCATGTCAGCGATCAGGTCGATGCGTTTTTCCATTTGCCGCCGCCTGCGATTCATTCTCGCCAGGTCCAGTTGAACCTGCTTCAGGAACGCCTCCTTGGCCCGCACGTTGGCGAGTTCGCCCTTGGTTCTGGCCAGCTCGTACGCCGCTTGCGCGTTCCTCAATTCTGCCTCCGCGGCGTTCTTCTGGTAGACGCCGCGGGCCTCCACAAACTTCAACTGCAACTCGGCCATCGTCTTCCACGGTGCAAAGGTGATGTCTGACATTGGCCGATCCCCCTTTTGCCTTTCGATCTCGAAGACCTGGGACGAATGGGCGTCTGCGGATAGCTGTAGGTTACGCCCTGGTACAGCGCCGTCAAGCAGGCATGGCTAGCGAACGGTGGGCGAATGTCCTCCAGTTCTGGGCCGGGATGAACGCTGGCAGCCTGCTGAAGCAAGGGGACGGGCAGCGAGCCGCGCCGGAGCCCTCGCGGAAGAAAGACCGCTGCGAGATGCCCACCGCGAGACGCCCGTTTTGTTTTTCAATCAATTGCCAAGCGTACCGGGAACCGGCGGGCTGACGCCTTTACCGGTCGCCACATCGCTGGCCCTCACTGCGGCCCACAATCGCGGCGTAATCGCCGCCTCTTGCGGATGCGGGAGTGGTTGCATCCGGGCGGGAGGGGAATCACAATGCACCCTGCTTCCCGATTCTTTGGCCGTTCGTCGAGGCAACGGTTGCTCCTCGGCGGGCGAGAATTCCCTGGAAAGGAGTTTCCCTCATGTGGACAACGAACAGCCATCCCATGTCACGGCGGGGGATGATGCAAGTGATCGGCGCCTGTGGCGCAGCGGCCCTGGGCGCCGGCCTGGCAGACGCCGCCGGCGGGACGCCGCCGCGTCCGAACGGACAAAAAAGCTCGCTGGGCCTGAAGCACGCGCCGTTGGACAAGGTCCGTGTCGGCATGATCGGCGTGGGCTCTCGCGGCACGGGCCTGATGGGCAACCTGCTGAATATCGACGGCGCCACCGTGACGGCCGTGTGCGACGTCGTGCCGGAGCGCGTCGCCGCGGCGCAGGCCCGCGTGGTTGCCAAGGGCCAGCCTGCGCCGGCCGGCTACACCCAGGGCGAGACCGATTTCCAGAACCTCTGCCAACGCGACGACGTGGACCTGGTGTACGTCGCCACGCCTTGGGAGTGGCACGCCCCGATGGCCGTGTGCGCGATGAACGGAGGCAAGCACGTGGCGGTCGAGGTCCCCGCGGCCATGACGCTCCCGGAGTGCTGGGATCTGGTGAACACTTCGGAGCGGACGCAGCGGCATTGCATGATGCTGGAGAACTGCTGCTACGGCGAAACCGAGATGCTCGTCATGAACATGGTCCGCCAGGGCCTGCTGGGCGAGTTGACCTACGCCGAGGCGGGCTACATCCACCCGTTTGCCGCGGGCCTTTTGGGCACGGCGGAGTACAGCGCTTGGCGGCGGCGGCACATCATGAAGCTGAACGGCAACCTGTATCCCACCCACGGCCTGGGCCCGGTGGCCCTGTACCTGGACATCCACGGCGGAGACCGTTTTGACTACCTGGTGTCGATGAGTTCCTGCGAGAAGGCGCTCAGCAAGGCCCGCGACGCCTTGCCCGCCGACGACCCCCGTCGCCAAGAGACCTATGCCTGTGGCGACGTCAACACGAGTCTGATCAAGACAGCCCTGGGCCGGAGCGTCACCGTCCAATTCGACCTCGTCACGCCGCGCCCGTACACCCGGATCAACATGATCTGCGGGACCGGCGGCACGTTCGCCGATTATCCGCCCCGACTCACGCTGCACGGCAAGTCCCACGTGTGGGAAACCGATCTGGCCCCGTACCATGCCAAGTACGGCCATCCGCTGTGGAAACAGCAAAAAGAACAGGCCCTCCAGTCCGGCGGACATGGCGGCATGGACTACCTGATGAGCTGGCGGCTGATCCACTGCCTGCGCTCGGGCTGCCCGCTGGACATGACCGTGTATGACGCCGCCGCCTGGTCCAGCATCCTCCCGCTCAGCGTGGCGTCCGTAGCCGGCGGCAGCGTGCCGGTGAAAGTCCCCGACTTCACGCGCGGACAATGGCAAACGCCCAGGCCGCTGCTGGCGGCCGGCGACGCCTGAACGCGCCGCGGCGGCGATCCTGGCCGACACAACCGCACGACTTGCGGCCGACGTGAGACAAACTAAAACAGTGGCCTGGCTCAGGCGAGCCGGTACGGCACGGCTCGCCTGCAGGCCGTGACGCACCGCGGACCAACCTCCGCCACGGTCAATCGTGGACCGGATGACCTTGCATCCGGCTCTCGAACGGTCACTTGCGATTCTTCTTGACGTCGAAAACGTACTCGTACTTCACGTTGTCGATCACCACGAAGGCGGTGCCCTTGCCTGCGTGTTTGGCCTCGAAGTAGAAGACGTACGTTCCCGTGCCGATGAGGTCCAGCACGACCAGACGCCGAATTCCCAGCTGCGAAGGATAGATCGCACCCCGATCTGTCTCGCGATGAACGCTCTTTGGCCATGCTACCGGAACCACGGGATAGGTGTATTCCAACTCAATCAGGTCTCCCGGCTCGGCCTCGTACCGGCCCGGCTTGGAGACGAAGCATCCCTTCACTTTGGCGTCGACCTTTTCCGGCCGGATCACGTTGCCTTGGGGCTTTTCGCAAGGCAGGATTTTTCCTGCGTCGGGCGCGACCTGGCGGGCCTGGCCGCTCTGCTTCACCGCTGCCGCCGTTCGTTTCCCGGCCGTTGCCTTCGGCGTGCTTCGGACGAGCAAGGGGGCGGTCTTGCCGGACAGCACCCGCTCTCCGTTCAGCTCGGGCCACCATTGTCCTTTCACCACTTTCGCCTCCCGGTCGATCAGCAAGACGTACAGCGTCGGGTGGGCAAACTTGGCTTCGGGCATGAGGTCGATCCAGACGAACGTTGTGCCTTCCTTGAAGGGCAGGGGTTTTCCCACAGGGCCATCGCACAGGCGGTCGGCGGCTTTCAATGGGACCGGGTAAGCATACACGTGCTCGTCCGCCTGCAGCAGGGACGCGGAGCAGCAGATGGCAGAGACGACCAAGGCGGCGAGAAACAGGGTTGCAGTCCTCATAGTCAGGCCCTCCGAATGGTGAAACACAGACCGTACAGAAAGAACCACAGTCCTGATTCTCCCGCCACACGTCATTCCTGTCAATCATTCCTGCGTCCGGCGGGGCACCGGGATTTGCCGCCGCCGACGTGCGGCACCTCGAGAATTCCAAGGGTTTGAGGTCTGCCCTTCTCTGGGGCTCGCCCGGCGATAGAAGACGGGCGTGAGTTGGCCGCGATGGCGTCGCACCTGGCCGTTGCGCCCGACGAAGAAGACGGCCTGCCGTGGCCCCGCGGCGACGGCGACTTGAGTCGCTGGACGCACTGGCTATGCATGGCCCCTGTCCGGCGTTACCATCGTCACGACGGGCTCGAAAAAAGTAGCATGTCCCCTAGGGTGAAAGGAGCCGACGATGCGACCCACTTCCGCGGCAAACCGATTGCGGATTGCTGCTGCAGTCTTGTTCTTGCTGCCGCCTGCCGTCATGCACAGCGAAACCGCGCGGGCGGACGTGTCAGGTTCCGGCGAGACTCCCCTGGCGGTGCCGACGTTTCATTGTCTGGGGCTGTACTGGTCGCCGACGGGCGGGGCGGCCGACAAGGAAGTCGCGGTCCGCTATCGACGGCAAGGGGCAGCGACTTGGAGCGAGGGACTGCCCATGCGGTACAACCCGATTCCCGGCACGGACGAAGACCTGGCGGACTACCGGGGCAGCATCGTGCATCTGGTGCCGGCCACGACGTATGAAATCCAACTGACCCTCGCCGGCACGCAGACGACCGCCAACTTGACGGCCACGACCTGGAGCGAGGCTTTCCCTGTCGGCGAAACGGTCCGCGTGTCCGGCGGCGATGTTCCGCTGGCGATCACCGCTTCCGGCACGCCGCAGGCTTGGCGGGTCTATGACGGCCGCGGGGCGACGATCGACGTCGGCCATCGGCACGACCATTGCCTTACCATCGACGCTGCCTACGTGATCGTCCGCGGCTTGACGCTTCGGGGCGCCGGCGCGGCCGAAAATGCCCGCAGATCGGCGATTGGGGCGATCCGGATCGAGGGCGGTCACGACATCGTGATCGAGGACTGCGACGTTTCGGATTGGGGCCGGCTGAATCCGGCGACCGGGTTCGGCTTCAACATGGACTCGGCCATCCTCTCGCACAGCGCCACACTGCAGCGACTGATCGTCCAACGCTGCAAGCTGCACCATCCCACCTTCGACGGCAGCACGTGGTACGAGCCGAAGTACCCCACGCACACGATGGGGCCGCAGTGCATTTCGCTGTTCAACACGGCCGGGAACCACGTCCTCCGCTACAACGAGTGCTACTCGGATCTGGAGCACATGTACAACGACACCGTCGGCGGCGGCAGCAACGGGAGCTTCCGCGGATCGCCGGGACACGATTCGGACATCTACGGCAACCTGGTCAGCCACTGCTGGGACGACGGCTTGGAGGTGGAAGGCGGCAACCGCAACGTCCGCGTCTGGGACAACTACATCAGCCAGTCGATGATGATGATCGGCAATGCGGCAACCTCGATCGGACCGCTGTACATCTGGCGGAATGTGTGTGCCCGCAGCCAGTGGCAACCGGACCACAGCGGCGGGTACTTCCTGAAGATGGGGTTCGCCGGCGGCGAGCACTGGATGACCGGCCACCAGTACATTTTCCACAACACGCTGTTCCGGTCGGACGAATGGCTGCCGACGGGCGGCCTGGGCGGCAATCGGATCGTCAAGCACACGGTGTCGCGGAACAACATCCTGCACGTGCGCAGCCCGGACGGCCGCTGCGCGAGCGAAGCCCCGCAGAACATCGACAACGACTTCGACTACGACCTGTTCAACGGCCGCGTCCCGCCGGACCACGAGGCGCACGGCGTCCGGGCCGAACCGGTCTACGCCGCCGGCGCCGGGTTCGATGCGGCCAGCAGGACGGGCCAGTTTCAGCTGGCCCCGGACAGCCCCGGCGCGGGCGCCGGCCAGCCGATTCCCAACTTCAGCCAAGCCTGCACGGGGCCCGCGCCGGACATGGGCGCCCACCAGCGCGGCGCACCGCCGATGCGGTTCGGCGTGGCGGCAGGACAGCCGTGAACCAGCGGCCGTCTCGCCGATCCAGGCCGCCAAGAGGACGCCGGAGATGAGGATCGCCCTGCCGCGGGAACGGGACGGGCTCGTCTGGACGCGGTCCGCGACCGGCGTGCTGCCTGCGACGCGGCCCACGAGTGGCATGCACCCTGCGGAACATGGCCTTGCGGCTTCCGGCGGCGGTCCCGCTACTGGGCTGATCCCCGGCAGTCGGCGCTGAAATCCCGCAGCAGCGTCCAGCATTCCGGCAGTCGGCGTTCCAGTCGGCCGGCCACATCCCCAGGCAGCAGCGAGGGCGTGAGGGGAACGACCTGGACATCCTCGATGCCCAGCGTCCGGGTGCGGCCGTACTTGTAGTCCTGCGTGAATCCACCTTGGGGAGTGAGTTGCACGCCGGGGTGGTCGCGATTCGGCACGCTGAGGTAGAACTGGCCGCGCGTCGGTTGCGATACCGCGTCACCGGCCAGCCTGCGTTTGGAGCCGGCCGCCAGCGCCGCATACAGCCGGCGAGCCACGTGCTGGGCGGGATCGATGCAACTGACGTCCGGCGCCAGCACGCTGCGGTAAACGTATCGGCCCTGTTCCTGGTAGTGGTAGAGCTGACGCAGTTTGTCGTGGAACACCTGAGCCACATAAGGATAATGCGTACAGCCGAGGACGACCGCCACCAGCGGCTGGGCGTCGGGCCGGGTGCGCAGCTTCTCCAGCAGACTGACCGTCTCGTAGGCCACGTAGTTCTCGACCGAGTTGATCTGCAGGGCGGTGGGACGCGTCGGAGTGCCTTCCCAGATCATCCGGCCTGGGGAGAAATCGAAGCCGTAACGGGGCAGCAAGGCGGGGTCGATGGGCGCTTGTTCGTGGGCCAGCGAAGGGCCAAGGTACTCGCGCCGCGGTTGGCCGGCGCGAGCCTGGGGCAGCACGAATTCCGGCAAGCCGTCGATCGCGCCGGCCAGGCCGACGGAGCCCTGCTGGACCACACACGCCGGCTTGTGTCCGCGCTGCCGCGCCGCCGCCGCGATCGCCGCCGGGTAGGCGCCGGAGGCGACGGTGCCGCAGGTGGCCAGCACGCCGACCGCCCCTTCGCCGCTCAAGGGCAGGGCCTCGACCGTGGCCTCCGCGCCGGCCTCGATGACGCTGATCACGGGCACGTCGAGGCCGGCCTCCCGGATCAGTTGCTCCACCTCCGCCTCGCCGTACGCCGTCGCCGTGTTGCAGCCGATGACGATCGCCTTGACGGGACTCTGGTCTCGAACCGGGGACGCGGGCCGGGGCCCGCCGGAGCGTGCGGCGGCCAGCAGAAACAGGCTGTCTTGGAGCACCAGTTCGACCAGCAGCGATCGCTTGCCGGCCGCGGGATAGTTGCCGTACGGCATGTTGGCTTGATCGGCGAGAAACACGAACTGCTCGTCGGCAAAGTCCGGCTGGCCGTCGCCGCCGGTGCGCGGTGCGCCGGCGGCGTTGTCGAATTGGTCCAAGCGCAAGATCTCCTCCAGCACGGCGAGGCCGCCGGTGCCGGAGTCGAACACGCCGATCGGCAGCGTGCGCACCGGGCGGGCCCGCGCCGCCGCTGGATAGGCTTCGCGGAGCCGCTGGACCGCCTGCCGGCGCGCGGTCTGACCGTCGGTCGGCGACTGTTCACGCTGAGCGGCGACCGGCAAGGGAACTGCCAGGCCGATGGCCAAGACAACCGCAAGGCTTCGGCAGAAACAGACGGACGAACGAATCGCGAGACGCGGATTCGCGCCGACCGGCGACGGAATGCCTGCGCGGCCGCCGTCCGGTTGCACGGAAACCCCACTCCGGGCACGTCCGCCAGATTTCATGTAGCCCACGAAGGCCCCCTTTCTCTCTCAGCGATCGGCGCTCACAACGCAGCGAATCCCGACGCACCCCGCGGCGCGAAAGGGCGAGGCAAAGCATCGCAGATTGCCGCGCAAGTCGGTGACGGTTGCATCTTTGCAAGGGCATCCGAGGCGATAGATCCGCAGGAATCCGGTCTTCGGTCCGGTTGGATCTTTGATCAGTTTTTCCGGTCCCGGCTTGCGATAGTAGTCTTCGTCGAAGTAGTCCGCACACCATTCGCCGATGTTTCCGCCCAGATCGAAAACGCCTTCGGGCGTCCGTCCTTCGGGAAAGCTGCCGACCGGTCTGCGGCCCCCGAAGCTGGGACCGTAATTCGCCCGCGTCCGGCCCGGATCGTCATCGCCCCACGGGTACGTCCGGCCCTGGGGCCCGCCGTGAGCGAACTCCCACTCGGCCTCCGTCGGCAACCGCTTGCCCGCCCAGGTAGCATACCCGCGGGCTTGAAAAAAGGTCACGCCGCCCATCGGATACTTGGCCAACTCGGGCTTCGGCGGAACGAACTTGCCGTCCGGATCGCGCTGGATGCCGCCCGCCAGATAAGTCTCGTTCCCGTCGTTCAGAAACTTGCAGTACTCCTCGATGGTCACTTCGTACCGGTCCATGTAGAACGAACCGACCTGCACGCGATAGCCCTCGTGTTGCTCCGGCTCGGGTTTGCGGTTGCGGCGGACAAGGTATTTTCCGCTCCTGGCGAACTCGCCTCCCGGAATCAGCACCATCCCTTCCAGGATTTCCTCTCTTGTCCGTTGGCGCGACCAGTGAAGGGGAATCGGCTCCGGTTCGCGGCCGGACTTCTGGACAAGTTCTATGTAGGCGCGATTTTCCTGGAGTTTTTTCAGGCACTCTTCGCTGCACGCGTACAGCCTCACGCCCGCCACGTCCAGGTACAGGTCGCCGCTGGCCGGTTTGCCGTCGACCAGGCATGTCCGCGCAGCGTTCGCCGTCGCCGATTCACCGGCCGCACAGGCATCCGTCCAGATTCCCGCGGAAAGGATCAAGAGCCCGGTCAGAAGACTGCAGATCCGCCGCGCCCCGGACCAGGCACCGCTCGGCCAGCGTCGCACCGCAGGATCCCTGGCGGGACAGCAAGCCCTGCCCGACTTAAAAGTTGTTGCTCGCGTCATCAATCGTCCTCCTCGTCAACGGTCCAACCCCGGGGACGCCAACTCTACGGGTTATTGTACTGTAGCGGCGATCGAGAAAAACAGGGCGCCGAGGAAACAGGGCGACAAGAACCAAACGGGGTCAAGGCCAAGAAGCGTGCCTCGAAAACGATCTCGCCTCTGCAATCGCCTTTCTTGGTCGCGAGTCTTTCGGTCAGCGTCTTGTGGCGGGGGCCTCGATCGGAGCCCGTCACGATTGGGGGCAGGCCACGATCTGCCCAATCACGATTTGCCCGATCACGATCCGGCCCGTGCGTCTCCCGTTTCTGCGCGTCTTGCGAAACCGCCCAGGGGTCAGCCACTTCCCACTTCAGCCAAACGCTGGGCTGAAGTGGGAAGCGTCTGCCCCCCGTCTTGGCAGCAACGGGAATGCGTCCCCTGCCCCCTGCCTCGGCCACGTTGACACAAGTTCCCGGTTGCACGTACAATACTGGGCAAGGTTTGATTGTTTTGCTTTCGCCCCCATACCCCGTGCCGTTAGTGCAGCCGATAGGTTTGTTTGAGGGCTACCACACGGAAGTTCTCCCACTCCAGCCTGCCATTTGGGCGAAGCAAGACAGGGAGAGCGGGCCGATCATCTGAGCGTGGTCGGTTCGCGACGCAGATCGGTGGCCGTGCCGTTTGCCGTGTTTACGCCCCAGTGTCCAAGGAGATATTCATGGAGATGCTACGCAAAGCGCCTCAGAGGCCAAAACCGTGTCGCGGTTTCACGCTCGTGGAACTGCTTGTCGTCATCGCGATCATCGGCATTTTGGTGGCCCTGCTTCTTCCCGCAATTCAAGCGGCTCGCGAGGCGGCCCGCCGCAGCCAGTGTTCGAACAACCTCAAGCAAATCGGCTTGGCGTTGCACAACTACAACGATTCCTTGAAATCACTTCCGATCGGATCGCGGTCTCATCCCACGCTGGTGCCGCGCAATTCGTACGGCACAAACTGGCGGGCGTCCCTGCTGCCCTACCTCGAACAAACGGCCATCTTCTCGCAGCTCAATTTCGAAAGCGGCGGTTTCGCCGGCACGGGTTCGGCGCCCTTCTCGGGCGGCAACGAAGTGTTGAGCAATCTGACGCTGCCGGTTTACAAGTGCCCGTCCAGCACGATCGGGCCGTTCGAGCCGGACCGGGGGACGTCTAACACGCAGAACAGCCTGATGCACGAATACGTGGGAATCGCCGGAGCATATCCCGATCCGGCCAATCGTTCCAATGCCTGCAAGCAGAGTCTGCGCGGGATGGTGTGCCGCAACGGGTTGCTGCTGGCCAACGAAAACCGCGGCATGCAGCACGCCGTCGACGGACTGTCCAACTGCATCGTCGTTGCCGAACAGTCCGGCCTGGTCCAACTGCAGCCGATCCGGGCGAACTATAACGGCGGCTGGTGCGGAACTGCCGCCGATCCGGGCAACCCGGTCTACACGGTCCTCACCATGCCCACCAACCACAACTTCTATCACACGGGTCTGTCCGTCATCCGCTGGTCGATCAACAGCCCGACCTATGTCGCCGGTTCCAGCGACCAGTGTTACATGACCAACACGGTCTTGAATTCCTTCCACCCCGGTGGCATCCATGTCACGCTGGGCGACGGTAGCGTCCGTTTCATCACGGACAACATCGACATGGAAATGCTGCGGCGGTTGGGATCTTCGGACGATCGCATGCCCGTCGACCAGTATTGAGCATCCGCTTGCGGTGCGAGACACGCGAAAACCGTGTACGGTTCCCCGCCCCGTTGGAGCCTTCGGTCCGGCGGGCGGGGAACGGGGCGAGTTAACTTTTGTGGTCCAAGGGAGATGTGGTCCAAGGGAGATGTGGTCCAAGGGAGGTTGAGCGAATATGAAATCTTGCGCATCGACGCTGCGTTTGGGTCTGCTGGCCGTTTTGTCGGTGAGTGTCTGTTGGCTTGGCGGCTGCGGCCCCGCAGGTGCGCCAACGGGTTCCGTGCAAGGCAAGGTCACGCACAACGGAGCGCCGTTGACGACCGGCACGGTCACGTTGATCAATCAGGGCACGGGAGTTGGGGCCAGTGCCGAGTTGGATGGTACGGGGAACTATCGAGTGGAGTCGATCCTGACCGGCGACTATCAGGTGGCCATTCAGCCGCCCGCAGCGCCGAACCCGGAGGAAGTGGCCGCCGGAGCCAAGGTGCAGACCCTGACCATCCCGGACAAGTTTCAAAGCCCGCAGACGAGCAACCTGACGGCCAAGGTCGAGGCCGGCAGCAACACGGTGGACTTTGAGTTGAAATAGCCGGCTTTCCACCCCCGCTCACCGCCCCGGCTTGGCCGCACGTCTTCGCGACGCACACGGTGCTCGGACCGGGGCGAAACCACGAGTTGATCAAGGATTGCGGCTGCTGTCGGCGGGGCGCATCTTGCCGTCCGCCCGGCTCCGGACCGCTGTCCGTCAAACGACGCTCCGGCGAGCCCACTCGTCCAACTCGATCCGAGGCCTATTCCACGATGTGCAGCACCTGCGGCGGGAAGCACAGCAGGGGGATGGCCAACGACGCCAGGCCCACGGCAATCCGCAACCAGCCCAGTTTCACGCTGTCGTCACGGGTGGGCGGATGGTGGATGCCGATCAGGAAGATGAGCACCATCATCAGCGCCCAGCGGTCCCAGGTCTGCGTGACGGTCATGTACGCGATGGCGGCGACCATGAACCCGCGGGCAATCCAGCGGGACCGGCGGCCAAACAGGGCGTAGACCACATGCCCCCCGTCCAACTGGCTGACGGGCATCATATTCAGACCGGTAATCAGCAGACCCACCCAGCCGGCCATGAAGTAGGGATTCAGGTGACTGCACCAAATCTGATCGGCCGCGACGCCGTCCAGATGATAGCCCGGCGGCGGGTTGGCCTGCAGAGTCCAGCGGACGTACAGCGGCAGGTCCAGCCGATACAGTCCGTGACCGGGAGCGCTCAGGTCCAGCTGCTGAATCCCGACCAGCAGGATCGGCACGGCGACGAACAGACCGGCCAGCGGCCCGGCCAGCCCGATGTCGAACATCTCTCTGCGGTCAGCCCGGCGGCCGTCCATGCCGATCACGGCGCCCATCGTGCCTACGGGAGAAATGGGAAACGGCACGAAGTAGGGCAAGCTAGCAGGAATTCGGTATCGCAGGGTCACCAGGAAATGGCCCATTTCGTGCGTCAGCAGGATGGCCAGAATACAGGCCATATAGATCAAGCCGTCCTGCCACTGGCTGAGGATCGCCCGGCGGATGGGCATCGGTTCCAGGGTCGGAATCCAGCCCACCGCTCCGGCAAAGAAAGTGGACAAGCAGGTGATCAGAAACAGGATCAAGGGTAGTTTCACGCGGCGGCGGCGAATGGGGGGCGGGCGGGACTGCCGCGGTTCCTGTGGGGAAGCAGCTGTCGCCCCAGGCCGCTGGACGACCTCGGCCAACACGTAATCCTCGTCGCCCAGACCGGTCTCGGATATCTCTGCAGATGTCTTCTCGTTTCCATGCATGCGACCAAGATACCTTACCGGAGTCGTTTTAGCCACCGGACAGTTCACCTTGGCTGCAACGAGCGGAGAAGCTATCATCTGGTGCCGCACAGACCGTCTCTCCGGCGTTTTTCTTCTTTGGCAGCAGGGGCAGCAGGGGCAGCAGGGTGGCATCATGAGTGACTTTCGCATCGAGCGGGATTCGATGGGCGAAGTGCAGGTTCCCGCCAAGGCGTACTATGGCGCCCAGACGCAGCGGGCGGTGGAGAACTTCCCGGTTTCCGGATGGACGTTGCCGCCGGCGTTGATTCGTGCCCTGGGCCTGGTCAAGTACGGCTGCGGCGTCGCCAATCGGGACCTGGGGAAACTGACCGGCTCGGGCAAGAACCCGTTGAGCGACGAACAGGTGGCGGCCATGCTGCAAGCGTGTCGCGAGGTGGCCGACGGGATCCACGACGGCGAGTTCCCGGTCGACGTCTTCCAGACCGGCTCGGGGACGTCCAGCAACATGAACGTCAACGAAGTGATCGCCAACCGGGCGATCGAGATCCTGGGCGGCGACCGCTTTCGGCCGGAAAAGCCCGTGCATCCCAACGACCACGTGAACATGGGCCAAAGCACCAACGACATCTTCCCCACGGCGATCCACGTGGCGGTCGCATTGGAGATCAAGAACAATTTGATTCCGGCGCTGCAGCGGTTTGCCGACACGCTGGCGCAGAAGGCCAAAGAGTGGGACGGCATCATCAAGATCGGCCGCACCCACCTGATGGACGCCACGCCGTTGAGGCTGGGCCAGGAGATCGGCGGCCTGGCCCGTCAATTGGAGCTGTCGATCCAGCGCGCCCAGCAGGGGATTCAGGCGGTGTTGGAGTTGCCCGCCGGCGGCACAGCCGTCGGTTCGGGGATCAACACGCATCCCGAGTTTGGCCGCCGCCTCGCCGCGGCGCTGGCCCAGGAGACGGGGATCCCGTTCGTCGAGGCGGTCAATCACTTTGAAGCCAACGCCCAGCGGGACGCCTTGGTGGCCTGCCACGGCCAGCTGCGGACCATTGCGACGACCTTGTTCAATGTCGCCAACAACATCCGCTGGCTGGGCTCCGGCCCGCGCTGCAGCTTCTTCGAGGTCGTGCTGCCCGACCGTCAGCCCGGCAGCTCAATCATGCCCGGCAAGGTCAATCCGGTGATGTGCGAGAGCATGATGCAAGTTGCGGCGCGCGTGATGGGCAACGATCAGACGCTGACAATCAGCGGGGCGGCCGGAGGCCAGTTCCAGCTGAACATCATGATGCCGGTCATGGGCCAAGCGGCCTTGGAGAGCATTCGCCTGATGGCTGCCGCCTCGCGAGCCTTCGTCGATTTCTGTGCGGAAGGACTGGAGGCGAATCCGACCGCGTGCGAGGCGTCGGTGGAAAAGAGCCTGTCCATGGTCACCAGTCTGAATCCTCACATCGGATACGAGGCCGCCGCCAAGCTGGCCAAGGACGCCTTTGCCACCGGCAAGACCATTCGGGAGCTGTGCCGCGAGACAGGCATCCTGCCCGAAGCCACGCTGCAGGCGGCCCTGGATCCAATGCGGATGACGGAACCGCAGAGTTAGGGAAAGCGGCAAGGACAAAGCGTCAGAGGGCTAGGAAGTCCGAGAGTGACAAACGGGAAGGGATCAGGCAACTCGCAAGGAAGGAGTCGCTTGTGGCAACGGATTACTTTGCTGGCTGGACGGGTTGGGCCGTCTTGCTCGTGGCGTCTTGGTGGGGGACGGGATACGCGGCGGTGGGCCAGGAGGCGGCGTCCGAGTCCCCGTCGCCGGAGTCCTTGCTGCGCGAAGCGTACGAGAAAACCAAAGCCTCGACCGGGACCCCCGATTACGATCGGGTCATCGGCTTGTGCCAGCAGGCTCAGCAGGGCGAGCCGTCCGCAGAGGTGGCCGCGTATGCCGACGAATTGGCGGCTTGGGCCCACAATCGCCGCGGGGAAGCGCGCACCGACCGGGCGGCGGAACTGGACAAACAGGACCAGTCCAAGCAGGCCGCCGAGTTGAACGCCCAGGCCCTGGCCGACTTCGAGACGGCGGTCAAGTTGGATTCCAAGAACTGGAAAGCGCTCCACAACCGGGCCGTCAGCCGGGCCTTGGCCGGACAGTCGGACGAGGCGCTGGCGGATTTTCGCCGCGTCGTCGAATTGAACGCCGACTATGCCAACGCCTGGTTCAACATCGCCGAAATCCATGCCGACCGCGGCGAGTACGATCAGGCGATTGCCAATTATGACCAGGCCGCCAAACTCAAGGCAGATGACTACGACACCCACCTGCGCAGAGGACACGCTTACCGGCAACTCCGCAAGTTCCAGGACGCGCTGGCCAATTATGACCGCGCGGCCCGGTTGGCTCCCGATCAAGTCGAACCCCTGTTGAACCGGGGAGACGTTTACCGCCGGCTGGGCCAGTGGCAGTCAGCAGCGGAGGAGTATCGGCGGGCGATGGCCTTGAACCATCGCTCCGGGCAGGCCCACCAGCGTGCCGCCTGGTTCCTGGCGACTTGCCCGCTGGACCGTTATCGGAACGCCGATTTGGCCGTCCAGGCCGCAGAAAAAGCGTTGGAACTGGACGGCGAGGGCGACGTCAAATATCTTGATACAGTGGCGGCGGCGTATGCCAACGCCGGCCAGTTCGACAAAGCCTGCCAGATCCTGGCTCGGATTCTCAAGTCGGCGCCGGCGGAGGCGGTGTGGTATCGTCAACGGTTCGAGATGTACCAGAAGCAGCAACCTTATCGCGAACCGCAGCCAGCGGATTTTGCCGGACATTGATGCAAGCTTGAAAGCGATGCACCATGAAGATCAGCGAAAACGAAACGGTGAACTTTGAGGAAACGGCACCGTTGGACAGCCGCTTTTTCGCCCCCCAGCCGGTTCCCTGGCGGGTCCAGTTCGGCGCCCTTTCGCATCGGGGAAATGTCCGCCACAACAACGAGGACCATTTCGCAGTGATCCGCCGCAAGCGGTCTCGCGAGGTGCTGCTGACGAACATGCCGCCCGACGATCTCGCCCTGCGGGACGACGAGTCCTATGTGATGATCGTCGCCGACGGCATGGGCGGCGCGGCCTTCGGGGAACTGGCCAGCCGCCTGGCGCTGAAGGCCGCCGACGAACTGGTCGGCAGCGCCGGCTATTGGATCACGCAACTGCACGAGATCGGTACGCGGCAGACCCAGGACCGCATTCAAGCCTATGCCGACGTGATCCACCAGACGCTGTTGGAGTACGGGCATTTGGATCCACGTCTGTCGGGCATGGGCACGACGCTCACCTGCGCGCACGTCCTGGGCGACGACGTCATCATCGCCCACGTCGGCGACTCGCGAGCGTATCACTTCCACGGCGGCCAGATCCAGCAAATCACGCGCGACCAGACCTTGGCCCAGGAGTTGCTCGACGCAGGCATGCCTCGCGAGGCCACGGTCCGCTTCCGGCATATCCTGACCAACTGTCTCGGCGGCGACGCGCGCGCGGTCCAGATGGACGTGTATCATCTGCGACTGGACGAAGGTGACGCCCTGCTGCTGTGCAGTGACGGCTTGTCCGATCTGCTCGACGACCCCGAGTTGGCCCAGGTGCTGGAGTTTTACGCTACCGCTCAAGGGGCCTGCGAGCGGCTGCTGCGAATGGCGTTGGACCGGGGCGGCAAGGACAACATCACGGTCGTGGTGGGCCGGTTTCAAGCGGCCGCAGACCGCGCCGCGGCGGTCGAGTCGCAGCGTGATCTGGACGCGGCCTACGGCGGCAACTGAAGCCCGTTTCGGTGGCAAAACCGAGGCTTCGGGGCGGACACCCGGCTTCCTCCGGCCGCAAATCGGGTACACTGCTGGCCAACGACCGCTGGGCCGGCAACCGCCCGCGGCCTTTCCCTTCCCTGTCTGGAGTTGCAGCGATGGCAAAGTTACTGGTAACCGGAACCGCCGGGTTCATCGGCTTTCACGTCACCCGGCGGTTGCTCGATCGCGGCGACGAAGTCGTCGGGCTGGATAACCTGAGCGATTACTACGACGTCCGGCTCAAGCAGGCTCGGCTGGCGCAGCTCGAGGGACGGCCGCGGTACCGGTTCGTCAAGGCGGACCTGGCGGACCGCGGGACCGTGGAGCCGTTGTTGGGGGACCTGCAACCGGAGGTCGTGATTCATCTGGCGGCGCAGGCCGGGGTGCGCTACTCGCTGGAGAATCCCCACGCCTATGTGGACAGCAACCTGGTCGGGTTCATGAACATCCTGGAGGGCTGCCGTCGCCACGGGGTCCGCCATCTGGCGTACGCTTCGTCCAGTTCCGTCTACGGCGCGAACACGGCGATGCCCTTCTCCGTGCATCATAACGTCGATCATCCGGTGAGCCTGTACGCGGCCACGAAAAAGGCCAACGAACTGATGGCGCATACCTACAGTCATCTGTTCCGCTTGCCGACTACCGGCTTGCGGTTCTTCACCGTCTACGGGCCTTGGGGACGGCCCGATATGGCCCTCTTCAAGTTCACTCGGGCGATCCTTGCCGGGCAGCCGATCGACGTCTACAACCACGGGCGGATGCAGCGGGACTTTACCTACATCGACGACATTGCCGAGGGCGTGGTGCGGGTCGCGGACCGGGTGCCGGAGCCCAATCCGGCCTGGTCCGGCAAGGCCCCGGATCCGGGCACCAGCCTGGCGCCGTACAAGATTTACAATATCGGCAACCATCAGCCGGTCGAACTGCTGCACTTCATCGAGGAGCTCGAGCACTGCCTGGGCCGCAAGGCCGAACAGAACTTGTTGCCGATCCAAGCGGGCGACGTCCCGGCGACGTACGCCGATGTGGACGATCTGATGCAGGACGTCGGCTTCCAGCCGGCGACGCCGATCGAGGAAGGCATCGCGCGGTTTGTGGCCTGGTACCGCGAGTACTACGGGGTCTGAGAGTGAATGCGGAGGTTGCCATGAGGACAAACAAGACGACACGTCGAGGGTTCTTGCGCGCGGCGGCCGGCGCGGCGGCGTGGGCCGGTTCCAGGCTCCCGGCGTCGGCGGGAGAAGCGACGCCGACGGACTCCTGGCCGTGGATCCGGCTGGGGGCTCCGGTGTTCAAGGCCCCGCAGGATCCGGAGAAACTCGCCCTGGCCCATCGCCAGTTGGGCTATCGCGCCGCCTACTGTCCCACCGTGGGGCTGAACGACAAAGAACGCATTCGCGACATCGAGCGGGCCTTTGCCAGGCACGATGTGGTCATCGCCGAGGTCGGCCGCTGGTGCAATCTCCTGGAGTCGGATCCCGCCAAGCGGGCGGAGAATCTGCAGCGGGTGACCGACGGGCTGGCCCTGGCGGACGAAATCGGCGCCCGCTGCTGTGTGGACATCGCCGGCTCGTTCCATCCCGAAATCTGGTACGGTCCGCACCCGGACAACCTGTCGCCCCGCTTCTTTGACGCCGCCGTCGAGAACGCCCGCAAGATTATCGACGCGGTCCAACCCAAGCGGGCCAAGTTCTGCTACGAGATGATGGGCTGGTCGCTGCCCGACAGCGCTGACTCGTACGTGGCCCTGGTCCAAGCCATCGGTCGCGACGGCTTCGGCGTCCATCTCGATCCCTGCAATATCATCAATTCGCCGGTTCGCTTCTATCGCAACCGCGACGTGCTGAACGAGTGCTTCGACAAACTGGGCCCGTGGATCGTCAGCTGTCATGCCAAGGACCTCACGTGGGATGTCGAGATGCAGGTGCATTTCCGTGAAGTCGTGCTGGGCGCGGGCGAACTGGACTACGTCACCTATCTCAAGCGACTGGCCGCGCTGCCCCAATCGCCGCCGCTGATGATCGAACACATGAAGAATGCGGAAGAGTACGACCAGTCGCGAAAGCACTTGTTGGAGGTGGCCCCGAAGGCGGGCGTGCGGTTTGATTAGTGCCAAACGGGAAACAGCCACGGAAAGTCGCTGTCTATGATGGCACGGTCGCGCAAAATGGGGTCAGGCTTACAGAATTCAATTTTGGCCGAGTTTGGTGCCCGCCACGTCGTATGACTCTGCTCGGCCAAAACTGAATTCTGTAAGCCTGACCCCAGCATCGAAACCGTGACTTCATCAACGACGCGGAAAAGTGACGAAATCCCGTTTGGCTCTAGTGCCTCGTCAACCTTCCGACAAGCGGTTCCGGCCGTCCTCCACCCGCGCACCGTGTTGCTCAGTACGTGGCGAGATTCCCCGATGCCTGACGACAATCGTCCGCTCGATATTCAGCGTCACAACCAGCGCGTTTGGGACCAGCGGGCGCGTCAAGGGCAGGCGTACACGGAACCGTTGACCGACGAGGAATTGTCGGACCCGTTGCGAAGGAAAGCCGCGCTGCACTGGCTGGGCGGCGACGTCCGCGGGCGGCGCGTGTTGTGCCTGGCGGCCGGCGGCGGGCGTCACGGCGTGCTGTACGCCCTGGCCGGCGCGCAGGTGACCGTGGTCGATATCAGCCCGGAAATGCTGCGGATCGATCGCGATGCGGCGGCAGCCCGCGGCGTCTGCGTGCAGACGGTCCAGGCTTCGATGGACGACCTGCCCATGTTCGCCGCGGGCCATTTCGACTTTGTCGTCCAGCCGGTCAGTACGTGCTACGTGCCGGACATCGGCCGGGTGTACGAAGAAGTGGCCCGCGTGCTGGCCGGAGGAGGCGTCTACATCAGCCAGCACAAGACGCCCGTCAGCCTGCAGGCCGACGTGCGGCCGTCGTCGCGCGGGTACGAGTTGGTTGAACCGTATTACCGCCAAGGCCCGCTGCCGAAAGCAGCACACGGCCTGTTCCGTGAAGCCGGGGCGCTGGAGTACTTGCACCGCTGGGAGCAACTGATCGGCGGACTGTGCCGCGCCGGGTTCGTGATCGAAGACTTGGAGGAACCCTGCCACGCCGACCCGCAAGCCGCCGTGGGCGTCTTTGGCCACCGCAGTGGTTACGTCGCGCCCTACGTCCGCATCAAGGCTCGTCGCGTCGGCAAGCCGCAACGGTCGCCGCCGGCGGCGTTCTGGACGCCGTAACCCCCCTCGTCCTTCTGCCCGCGGCCTTTTTGCCCGCTTCCTGCCGCCCGCGGTGTCCTCAGCAAGGCTGCGTTTTTCGCGTCGTCCGTCCGAGCCCGCCGAATTGACCAGCGAAGTGCCCTTGACCAACCCGGAAAACTTCGCGTACATTACGCACTGAGCCGAAACTGCCCCGTAGGCTAATGGAAAACCACCTGACTCTGGATCAGGCTTTCTTGGTTCGAGTCCAAGCGGGGCAGCCTTTTAATTTCACTTTTCCCATGTTTTACCGTGTTTTCTTGCGCTTCGTGCATCGCCTCACCCCTCCCTGATGCACCTTGTTTGCTGCCTAATTGCAGCGCGCTCTCCGGTGGGGGCGAGATAGCTGTTTCGAAATCCGCATCGATCACCTGCCAGTAGTGTTTCTGAGCGATCAAGGTGGAGTGACCGAGCCACGCCGCCGCAACGTGGGCAGCCGCCCGCAGTTCCTTCATCGACGCGATTGCCTCTTGTTCCGAGGTCGCCGCAACCAGCATTTTTCCATCGGCCGCCAGTTCGAAGCCGAACCGCACCTTACCGCACCGCTCGCTCTTGCTGATCTTGTGTTGCAGGGCGTCTTTCGTCCGCTCCGCGATGGCTTAGCGGATTGAATCAGCGACTGCAGCAAGGTGCCGGAAGGACCGCGGCACTGCGTGAGATACTGGCGGACATGCCAGGGGAGAGTTGTTTCGGCGTCCGTTGCCGCGGAGTGTGTTGGCTACTTTGACGAGGCGACAGTTATTTCTCGCCGATGCTTCCGTCCTGGTAGGTTCGACCGTATGGCCGCGCAGCTAACCGCGGAGCCCCTGGCCCCGATGGCGTCACCCTGGATCAATTCTGCGAGACCTTCGGCCCGCAATGGCCGGAGATTCGACGGCAACTCCTGGAAGGGACTTACCAGCCGGGTCCGGCCCGGCGCAAGTCGATTCCCAAACCGGATGGCAGTCAGCGACACCTCGGGATACCCAACGTGGTCGACCGCCTGATTCAACAAGCCATCCTGCAAGTCCTCACGCCGATTGTCGACCCCGGATTCTCGGAGTCGAGTTTCGGCTTTCGACCAGGCCGCTCGGCCCAGGGAGCAGCGAAGCAGGTGCAAGCCCACATCCGTGCCGGTTATCGGCACTGCGTCGACATGGACCTGTCAAAAGTTTTTGACCGCGTCCAACACAACGTATTGATGGTGCGGGTGTCCCGCAAAGTCAGCGACAAACGGTTGCTGACGCTGATCGGGCGCTACCTGCGCACCGGGCGTCATGGTCGACACCGAACTGCAGCCATCGACCGAAGGCACGATGCAAGGCGGTCCTCTTTGGCCACTGCTGGCGAACATCCTGCTGGATGATCTCGACAAAGAGTTGGAATCTCGCGGCCTCCGCTTTGTGCGTTACGCGGACGACTTCCTCGTGTTCACCAAGACGAGGCTGGCGGCCCGGCGTGTCTTCGCTTCGATCGAGCGATACTTGACGCGAAAACTCAAGCTGGTCGTCACAGTGCATCAAGCGCTGCCGGTGGCACTCTTGGAAGAACGAGGTTTGCCGAGTCTGTTAGGGATCTGGAAGAAGCTTACTGCCAAGACTCGAACCGCCTAGTGCGGACCCGCATGCTAGGTGGTGTGGGAGGGGCTCCGGGGCAACCCGGACCCCTATCCCGATCGATTGTTCGGCTCCCCTGGTGTCAAGTCCCAGTTTCTCTTTCCAGACCGAAGCACGCGCGAGCTTCCTGAAGGGAAACCGTCGCCTTCTCTCGCCCTCGCTCATCCAGTAGCCGCATCAGTTCTTCGTTTTGCCGCGTCAATTCGATCTCGCGGTCAAAGTCGTCGATTTCGGCCAGCAGAAACTCGCGGCCGTCTTCGGTCTTGAGGATCAAGTTTTCGTCGCACGCCTGCTTGAGCAACGACACAAGCGTGCCTGCGCGCGCCGAGACCGTAATTGTTTTCATAGGGTGAACTCCTTGCCCCGCACGAATAGTTTGTTTCCTGGCTTGTGGCCCACCACTTTGACTTCCACGACGTTCTCGCTCGCGTCGACATCGTAAAACACGCGGAAGTTGTCGATGCGCACTTCCCACTCAGCGGTCTGATTGGGGCGCACCTTTTTTCGATTCCGTGTGGGAGCAGTGGGCTCGTAGGTCAATTGCTCCTCAATGCGATCGCAGATGATCGTTCGCTCGCGTTTGCTAAACCACGCGATGTCATCCAGAGCGGATTGGGTCAAGGCAACTTGGAACATGGAACCGCAAGTGTAACCCATCTATTGTCCAACAAGCGCTGGAGTGCTGATACTCGATGCGGCGGCGCGCCTGAGGGACCGAACGGTTAACGCGGCGGCGGCCGATCAACTATCCACTTCGTTTCGACGCGATCCGCCGCTCGCGTTCAACCGATGGTTCGGCATCGTCACTTGTCTGGAATAAGAGCGGTAGCCATTCGCGCAGTGCAGTTGCGACGGCTCGACTACGGGTGCCGGACCAACTGAGTAGAATCTTCATTTCTGAGGCATGCCTTGATTCAGATGCCGATTAGGATAACGAGGCGGCGGGCCCAACGCCAACCACTGGCAACCGACCTTAATCGCCGCTCTCGTTCATCCTTTGGTTCGGCGAAGTACAACAAGGCTGGCCGAAGTTGTCAATCCGCTACCGCCATCGCTGCCACTTCTCGATCGAGTCGGTCCCCCAGTCGATCCTTTTCCACTTCCAAATCGTGACGTGTCTGAAGATTCAGCCAGAATCTCTCCGTCGTTCGAAAGAAACGTGCTAGTCGAAGCGCGGTGTCCGCCGTAATCGAACGTTGGCCTCGAACGATCTCGTTGATCCGACGCGGCGGAACGCTGATGTCCTTTGCCAGCCGATACTGGCTGATCCCCAACGGAACCAGGAATTCTTCGAGAAGGATTTCCCCTGGATGGATCGGGGCGAGTTTTCGCCGTGGCATGGGTGTCCCTTAATGATAGTCCGTGACTTCAACTTCGTAGGCGTCGCCCGCGTCCCAACGGAAACAGACGCGCCACTGATCGTTGATCCGAATGCTGTGTTGCCCCTTCCGGTCGCCATGCAGCTTTTCGGGCCGGTTCCCTGGAGGATTTCGCAAGTCATCCAGCGATTCCGCAGCATCCAGAATCAGCAGTTTCCGCAACGCCGGACGTTGCACCGGCGGCGGGAACCTTTTGACCGGCTCCCGGTTGAACAGTCGCTCGGTCTCTTTGTCCGCAAATGCCTGGATCATCCAGCTTGATAGTAACGCTTCACGTTAATACGGTCAAGGGACATACCAGCAGTCCAGACAGAATCGCTCGCCGACACGGATGACCGAGCGGCGACGGAACGGCCGACCATTCCGCTGAACCCAAACGCCGCTTCGGTTCATCCGATAGTTCGTCCGCATCGTTCGTCTGGGGTCTGCGGTCGGATGGGCGACCAGCGCCCCTCCGGCCTGCGATCATCATACCGATCGGCGGGAGTGGCGGCAAGCATTTTTTCGGCGAGCGTCGTGCCGCAGCCGATTCACGTCAAGCCGATGGATCGCGGGGTAGGCCGGGTCTCGCGAGACGACGCGCAGGTTGTCCGATTCCGGGAATGCGATAGCCGACAGACACCATCGAAGCCGACGACGACGGGAACCGAAGGATCTGGCCAGCGGATGTATCGCCGCCACGGCGGAGCTTGCCTCCGTCGAGCGATGTTTAGCACCAGAAACGCGTCCCCCAACCCGCCGCCCCGCCACCACGCAGCTTGCCTGCGTGGAGCGATGTTCAATCGAGGTTGGCGCCGCTGCCAATCTCGACGTCGAGTGCCGCCGCCGACCGAGTGCCACGGGAACATCGCCCCACCCGGACGAGCCGGGCGGTGGCGGGGAAGCGGGAGAAGGACACCCGGTCTGGTTCTGAACACGGCTCCACGGCGGCAAGCACCGTGGTGGCCCTCGGGGTCCGGCAGATTGCCCAGCCAAGCGTGTTGTGTGCGATTAGGCGAATACCCTACGGGGGTGTTATCTGGCCCGATTGGGCCAGATAACAGGGTTCCAGCAGCCTTCTTGAGGGCGGGGGCGGCGGAGCGTCCAGTCCGGCCGGCGATGGCACTTCGGCCAGATAACACGACACGCGGGAGCATGTGGCTTCAGCCAAAGGTTTGGCGCATCACGGTTTCGGACTGGGGTTGGAGGTCGCGGCTTGTTGGTTATCTGGCTGGGTGCCGCAAGGGCGGAAGGGGCGATGCCCGCCGACGTGAACGAGTTGCGGCGACAGACCTCGTCCCTGCTGGCACGGCCGCTCGGACTATTCGACCTTCAGCGCCAAACTCTCCGAATGGCTGTTGAACTCCGGGGCGTACATGCACTGGATTTGGGCCATGCCGGTCTGGTATTGGCCGCGGTGCTGGACGCGGACGGAGTATTCGAAGACGTACACGCCCTTGGGCAGGTAGTCGATGAAGAAGTGACTGGCCGTGTCGCGGGTCGCTTCGTAGTAGCCCAGGCCGTCCTGGTACTTGTACTGCGACAGCACGTTCACCGGCTCGGTGCCGCTGCCGCGGTAGTCTTTCAAGTGGACGTACTCCATGTCGCGGTCCACGCGGACGACGATGCGCGTCACCAGTTCGTCGCCGACCTTGACGGGGCCGGCGACGGGTTCCAGGACGGGGCCTTTGTTGGTGTAGACCTTGGTGAACAGTTGCTTCTGCAGCTTCAGCGGCGTGCCTTCGTACGGCGTGACCTTGGTCATGTCCTCCAGGTACTGCCAGTGGACGCTGCCCCAGGCGACTGGGGCGTCGATTTTCTTGACCGTGATCTGGCCCATCTGCGGCTTGATCTCGGCCGTGGCGAAACGCTTTTCGTAGAAGCCGGTGCCGGCCTCGACGTTTTCCGGCTCGATCGCCGCGCCGCCCAGGGTGACTTGGACCAGTTCGTTGGACGCCAACAAGTCCGTGCCGCGGAGCAGCAAGCCGTACACCGCGTCGGCGGTGGCCTTGGTGGTCTTCCAGTCCTGGGTCTGCTTCTGTTTCAGCAGCCAGACCTTGCAGTCCTCGACCGCCGCGGCGTCGTTCATCACTTCGTCAAACGCCTCGATCATCATGGCCTGCGTTTCGATCGGGGCGCGGTACCACCACCAGGACAGCTCCAGTTCTCGCCAGAACATGCCCAGCTCCTCGTCGCTGACCGAACGCTCCTTGATCGACCGCATGATGCCCTGGGCCGCCGGCAGGTCGCCGAAGCGTTTCAGGGCGATGGCCAGATGGGCTTGCGACTGGCGGTTGGCCAGCTGCAGCCAGAACTTGCGGGCTTGACCTTGGAAGTAATCGACCGCTTCCTTGTACTTGGCGTCGATGGCCTTGTCCTCGAGGAAAAAGCTGCGGCCGTACAGGTAGAAAGCGATCGTGGGGGAGAGGTGGTTGTCTTCCTTTTTGCCCCATTTCAGGATGTTGCGATATTGCTCGTCCATCCAGGCGTCCAGCCGGTCCAGCGATTGGACGGCCGGCGCTACGTCGAGGTCGACGCTCAGGTGCCGCAGCCGGCCGAAGCCGGTGGTGATGTACAGCGTGATGTAATCGTTCGCCGGCCCGCCGGGGAACCAAGGCCAGCGGCCGTCGGGCAGTTGTTGTTCGGTGAGCTTGTGCAGGCCGCGGGCCGTTTCGTCGTTCAAGCGGTTATCGTCGAACAGCACGCCGACGTTGCGGCGGGCCTGGCTTTCGGCCTGAGCTTGCCGCAGCCAGGGCGTTTCTTCGAGCATCACCGCTTTCAAGTCCTGGTTCTTTTCCAGCGGGCTGTCCAGCGCCGGCGTGCCTTTCCACTGGTCGAACACGCGGCGGATCTTGGGATCGGAGTTGGCGATGTGCCGGGCCAAGGCGTTGGCGTACAGGCGGTTGAACGTCTGTTCGGTACACTCGTGCGGGAACTCCATCAAGTACGGCAGGGCCATCACGGCGTACCAGGACGGGTTGGAGACCATCTGGACCGTGACGTTCTGGTGCCGCAGCGTGTCGGACTTGCCCGACTGGAGCAGCTTGGTGAACTCGAACTTCTTGGTCTGCGCGCCGCGGACTGGCAGCGGCAGCGATTCGGTGACCAGGATGCGGCGCGAGAGCACCGGCAGGAAGCCTTCTTCGCCATCGGACAACTTGCCGGTCGAACCCACGGCCTTATAGGTCAGGAAGCCGGACCCGTCGGGCACCGTCAGCCGCCACGACAGGCTGCGGGTTTCCTTGGAGGGGATGTCGAACGGCTGGTCCGTCGTGGTGTTGCCCAGGGCCGCGTCGGCCGGCTTGCCGGTGCGGGCGTCGGCCAAGGTCAACCGCACGGCGCCCGTCTGGCGCGTGGGCGACTGGTTGGAGACTTTGACGGTGAACTCCAGCACGTCGCCTTCGCGCAGGAAACGCGGCGGATTGGGTTCGACCATCAAGTCCTTGGCCGTGACCGCTTTGTCCTGCAGGAACCCGCTGCGCAGGTTGGCGTCGTGGGCAAAGCCGAGGAACTTCCACTCGGTCAGCGCCTCCGGCATGGTGAATTCCAGCTTCGCGCGGCCCTCGGCGTCGGCGATCAGGTGCGGGAAGAAGAAGGCGGTTTCGTTCAGGTTCTGGCGGGCGGAGACCTTGCTCAAGTCGGGGGCGGGCGGCGGCGCCTCGCCGGCGCCGCCGGCCTGCTGTTTTTCCACGGCATCGGCGGTTCCCTTGGCCAGGGCCATCATGGGCTTGTCCGCGGCAGCCGCTGCGTATTCGGCTTGGCCGTTGGCCAGTCGGTCCACGGCCATCGCGCGGCGGGCGCCCTCGGGCGCTCCCGGCGGGGCGGCCATCGCCGGCATGACGCCGCCCAGGCCCCCGCCGAATCCGCCTCGACTGCGGCCGAGGAACTCGAAGCCCCAGAAGTTGGCGATGATGTCCGCCGGGAACGAGCGGTAGGACATCGACTCGTCCCGGAAGTCCTGCGGCCAGCCGCCGCGCATGTGCTGCAAGCCTTTGAGCATGTTCTCGAAACGGCTGGAGATCAGACTGTAATCCTCGCGAAACACGCCGAACGCCTGCGGCCAGTGGTGCGGCTTGTAGGCGTCCAGCGATGCGTCGTACAGGGCCACGACCATCTCGGCGGCAGTTTTCATCGTAGCCGACTCGCTCCGCGAGTCGAGCTTCCCGTCGCCCACCGTAGCCGGCTCGCTCCGCGAGCCGGGGTTCCCGTCGCGGAGCGGCGGGCCGACGATCAGCGTCCACGTCTCCTTCTGCGCCGGCTCGAGTTTGGAGACAAAATGCTCCCAGGCGACGTTCAGCTTCTTGTTCGTCCACGGCACGGTCACCTTTTGGGACGTGGTGTACGCCCGGTTCTCGCGGACCATCGTGACGTGCAGCGTAAAGCCGCCGCGCATGGCTTCGGTGACTTCCTGTTTCACCGCCGCCTGCGTAATGTCAGGAGCGGTCCAGAAGCTCTGCACCGTCTTGCGGCGGTGCTCGATTTCCACATACGCGCGGGCCTTGTCGTAGCCCGTGCCCCACAAGGCCAGGAACTCCTCGCCCGGCTCGAGGGTCCACGTCGGGGCAAGCAACGAATACGGGATCTTGACCGCGAATTGCTTCGCCGCCGGATCGGCGACGCGGATCGGCTGCTGGGCCGTGACCTTTTTGTTGAACCGGTCTTGGGTTTCCAGCACCGCGCGGTAAGCGCCCGCGGCCAGCTGGCAGGAGAAGCTCGCGTTGCCTTCCGCGTCCGTCGTCCAGCCGTGTTCGGCGACCACTTCGCCCAGCGGCCAGCTGTGGGGGTCCGATGGATTCGGCTTCGGCTCCGGCGCGGCCCGCTCGCCGCCGCCGAACACCGATCGCGGATAGGGCTGGCCGCCCAGGTCCACTCGTTGGACTTTGTCCGGCGTTTGCAGGCGGTAGATCTTCAGCGAGCCTTCGGCCAATTGACCTTCGCCGTCCAGCGTCGATGTCTTGATCGTCAGCTGGACCGGCTTGTCCACAGTCTGCCAGTCGTTGGCGGCCAGCGTAGCCTGCAAGGCCGTGTAGCCGACGCGGATTATCTGCTGGCCGGAGCGCGTTTCGCCGGTCGTATCGGTCACGTCGGCGTACACCGTGTACTCGAACACCGGTTCGTCTTTTTCCAAGACGGACAGGTCCGGCCTGGCGACGAACTTGATCTCGAACGAACCGTCCGCGCCGGTCGCCGCGCGGCCGTGCGTAATCTCCTGCCCGCCGCTGGCCGGCGGCATCCGCCACCAGTAGCGCCAGCCCCACCAGATCGGATAGCGGACCTGGCGGACGACCCGATAGCGGACCTTGGCGCCGGTGACCGCGGCGCCGGTGTAAGCCGTGGCTTGGCCCTTGACCGCCACTTCGCCGTTCAACCTGGCGGCGACCTCTGGACGTTCCACGGCCACTTGGAATTTCGGCCGCTTGTATTCCTCGACGTTCAAGGTCGTTGAGCCGGCCGGTTCGCCGTCGACGCGGATGCTCATCCGACCGGTCAGGCGGTCGCGCGGGGCCGTGAAGCTGCCGCTGAACGAACCGTAGTCGTTCGTCTGGTGCCGCTGGCGGGCAATTTCCTTGTTGTTGCCGTCGGCGAAGATCACGTTGACGGCCCGGCCCGCGATCGTCTTGTAGTTGTCCTGTTCCTGGTCGACGTCCAGGCAGATGCCCTTGTAGTGGATCGTCTGGCCGGGCCGGTACAGCGAGCGATCGGTGAAGAACACGGTGCGCGTCATTGGACGCATCCGCAGATCGCCTTGGTGGCCGTAGAAGTCGTTGGCCGTGGCCAGCATTTGCCCGGCGTGGCGGGCGACGAGCAGAAAGCGCTGATTCGCCAAGACGGCCAGCGAGAACAGGCCGTTCCGATCCGTCTTCGCCGCCGGGCCGGCCTGACGGGCGTTGTTTCGCATGTGATACCACGCTTGGACTTCCACCCTGCCCAGCGGTTCGCCGGAGATCGCGTTGAGCACGAAGCCCTCGACCCGAGTCTCGCCGCGACGGGTGCGGACGACCAGCGCCAGATCGCTGACCCAGAAATCGGTGAACGAGACCACGTTGTTCTGTTCGCCAAAGCCGGGATCGTGGCTGGCGACCAGGAAGTAGAAACCCGGCTTCAAATCGGCCGGCGGTTCGACCTCCTCCGTCCGCTCCTGGTAGTCTGCGGTGGGCGGCAGGTCGACCGACCACTGGCGCACGGGCGTCTTGGCCAGCAGCGCCCGGCGCTCGTTGTCGTCCAGTTGTTCAGGCCGGTAGCGGGCGGTCTTCAGCCGCGCTTCGTACGATTCCGGGACGACGCGGAAGAAGACCTTCGTCACGTTTCGGTAGTGGACCTGGATTTTGCTCAGCGGCTGGTTCCAGACGCGTTCGATGTGGATCTGCGACGACTTGGCCTCGATCTGCAGGAGCAGATTGTGGCAGCGGCGGCCGCCGACGCTGTTGGGAAACGCGTTCTTGCCCCGCTCGGCCAGTTTGTGGGCCTCGACTAGATCGCCTTCCTGTTGCAGGACGCCGGCCCAGTCGTGCAAGGCCCGCGCCGCGATCTCGTGGTCGCCCCACTTGTCGGTGAACCGTTTCAGGGCGGCTTTGTAACGGGCGTTCTTCTCTTCGCCGAACGCCTTGTTCCAGCCGAAATCCAGCCGCAGCAAGTCGGCGTCGATCAGGGCCGTCGGATCGGCGTCTTTCAAGTGAAACTTCAGCAGGTTCTGGTACAGACGAATCGCCTTGAGGGTCGCCGCGTTTTCGTCCGCCGTCTTAACGTCCCAGGCGACGAACTCCTCGACCGCCGCGAAGATGGGGCTGTCGGCCATCAAATCGAACGCATCCTCGGCTTTGGCCCCCGCCTGTTCGCCGGCGCTGTAGAACTCCAGCGCGTTGTGGGCCAGAAAATCAAACATCGTCGGCCGGTAGCTGTCGGGTACGGAGCCCTTCTGCAGCAGGTCGTCGTACGCGGCGACGGGCGTGGCTTTCAGCACGGCTTCTCCCGCCAGAGCCTTGGTGAACTGTTTGTCGATCTCGGCCAGAATCCGCGGCAGGTCCCAGGTAGTGAAATCGTCGCTGGGCGCTTGGGCGGTCGCCGTGCGCCGCATGAACCGCCAGCGGTTCTGTTGGAAGTAGTGCCAGTACCAGTTGGCCAGGATTGCTTCCATGACCGGCGCCATTTCCGGAGGCGCTTCGGCGATTTCCGCTTTCATGCGGACAATCTTCTCCTCCGGCTTGTTGCCCTGGACGTTGCCCTCCAAGGCGATCTTCTTGGCGATCGCCTTGATGGCTTCGGCGTACGCCTTGTCCTGCATCGCGCCGGCGATGATCGGTTCCAGCGCCTCGACGGCCGTTTTCGGCAGTCCTGTGCTCATGGCTTCTTCAACCTTCTTCCATTGTTCGTCTCGGGAACCGGCCCAGGCGGGCAGGGCCAACAACAGCACCAGCGGCAGGGACAGCTTGTTGCGCATGGCCGTGACTCCAGACTTTCCGTTTGGGGAAATTGCGACAATCTCAGCGCAGACGCGCGGCGCCGTCATTATAGACGATACAATCCCAACCGGGGTTTTTCTTTTCCTGCCGTCTCTGCCTGTTTCTGCTCAAGCCTTTTGTTGACGGTCGTCTGGTCCCATCCCAGAATTGCCCAGACCCATAGCTGCACCGAACGAAAACCCTAGTCTTTCGGTGGATGATTTATCGCCGTGAAACCCAAAAAGCCTGTCTTGGGCCGAGGTGCCGCCGCGCCCCGGCCTCGAACGTTGCGATTCGAGAATCTCGAAGATCGCCTGCTGCTGTCGGTCACCGCCGAGGAGCAGCAGTTCGTCTATCTGCTGAATCTGGCACGGCACGATCCTGGAGCCTACCAGCGTGAGGCGGGCTTGGCCGTCGACCTGTCGGGCATCGTCCCGCGGCCTCCCTTGGCAGTGAACGATTGTTTGATGCAGTCGGCCGGCCTGCGTGCGGACGAGATGGCAGAGCACGATTACGTCGCTCACCGCAGTCCGGTCACGGGTGATTGGCCCAACCGGATAGCGCGCCATCAGGGTTACGCGCTGCCGTCCCACTGGCCGGACGACGACAACTACGTCGAGTCGATTGCGGCCGGCAGTCTGTACGAGCGCGCGGCAACTCCGCTCGAAGCCCTGATCGTCGATCAGGGTCTGCCGGCCGCAACCCATCGCAGCCACCTGCTGGGCGTGGATGAGTTCTACGCCGAGAACCGGGAGATTGGCGTCGGTTACGCGGCGGATTCGAGTTCGACGTACGGTCACTACTGGTCCATTCACGCGGCCCGCCGGGAAAGCGCCGACGCCTTCCTCACGGGCGTCGTCTTCGACGATGGCAACCGCAACGGACGTTTCGACGCGGGCGAAGGCCTGCCGGGCGTGACGGTCCAAGCAGGCGGCCGCACGGCCATGACCAACGAAGCAGGCGGTTTCTCGTTGCCGGTGATCCCGAACGGATCGTATCGGCTGTCCGCTGCCGGCGCCGGACTGGCCGTCCCCGCCACGGCCAATGTCCTGGTGGGGAACGAGAACGTCCAGGTGGACATTGTGTCCGGCGTCAGCGGCGCGTACGTGAGTTTCGCCCGCGATCCGGTTTCGGCCTGGACCAACCCTCGCAATCGCTTGGATGTGTCCGACAACCAGATCGTGGACCCGCTGGATGCGCTGCAAATCGTCAACCGCCTGAACACCGTAGGGTCGGGACCGCTTTCCTGTGCCGACGCTCCGGACGATCTGCTGCCGCCTTTCCTGGACACGGATGGCGACGGCCGAGTTTTGCCCCACGACGTGCTGCTTGTGGTCAACAGCTTGAATCGCACGGTCGAGTTGCCGGAAGGCGAAAGCAACTCTGCAGTCAACCCGCTGTGCCCGATCTGTCAGGAAGATCGCCTGTACCGTCCGCCGACAGCAGACGCGCAGCGGATCGGCAGTGTCAACCCGGACATCGCAGTACGCGGCCCTGTTTGGCGAACGGTTTGTCCCGCGCTCATCTGGCGACCTTCATTACCCGAACCTGCGTCCGGTCCTACTGTCCCGTCTTGGATCGTCTTGCGTCCCGCCGCCCCGGCCGGAGACACGCAACTCTTTGCGTGGTGGGCCACGGGGGATTGGACAGACGGCGAGGCGTTCGCCTGTCGAGAGCTGGACCCCTAGCAGCCCCTGGCAGTCTGTAGAAAAAGGGCGACTGGCTCGGAGGTGTGCCGGTACACCCCAAGGAGACAGAGATGTCGTGTTGCTGTTCATCATCGCACACTTGCACGGGAAGGACGTCCACGGCAGGGGGCCAGGCTTACAGAATTCGATTTTGGCCGATGGTGGGGCCGCCAGAGGGAACGAGATTGCTCGGCCAAAATTGAATTCTGTAAGCCTGACCCCAGCGCCGAGACCGTGATCTCATCAACAACGCAAAAAAACAGCCTACTACCGTTTGGTGCTAGCAACTCGCCGCTCCGATCTCCGCCCCGACGTCACAAGGCTGAAACAGCGATCTTGACGGCCCAGGACTCTTGCGGTACCGTCCGTCGCCTATCAGCCTGTTGAAAGAAAGAATGAGGACAGGCACCTCGCAGTGGTCGTTTTTCTTTGGGTTTCTCCAACGCAGCTCGGAGCCAGTTCCCTTTTTCAACAGGCTGCTATGCGTTACGCATCTCGTCTGTGCTTTCTCCTGTCGGTGCTTTTTGGCATCAACCCGCTCCTGGGGACCGACGTCGACGGTTTGCCTGCTCCGGGCGTGTTGGTGCTGCGCAATGGCGAGGTGTTGGCGGGAATTACCTCGAAAGTGGGTGATCGGTATGTCGTCGCCCAAAACCAAGGCGGCGAACTGCGCATTCCGACACGCGAGGTCGAGATGCATTGCCTCGATTTGGAGGAAGCCTATCTCCGCAAGCGAGAAAGGGTTTCTGCCAAGGACCTTTCCGCCCGTCTGCAGCTTGCCGACTGGTGCCTCCGGTATGGACTGTACGCACGGGCCGCCGACGAACTGCTGGCAGTGGGGGCGTTGGCACCACACCATCCGCGTCTGCGAGGCTTGGAACGTCGGCTGCAGTCCGCCATTGGACTTGCCCAGCGAAGCGACACCGCGCCGGCCGGCACTCCGCCGCTGGCCCAGCGTCCTGAAACCAGAACCGTTGCCTGCCAATTGCCGGACGAGGCGATCGAAGGTTTTGTATCCCGAATTCAACCCCTTCTTCTCAACCGTTGCGGTGCCAATGCCTGTCACGGGACCCGTAGCGAGTCGGCCTTTCGACTTGTCGCCCCCGGCTGGGGACAGGCCATGACGCAGAAGTACACACAGCGAAACCTGGCCTCCGTCATGCAGCAGTTGGACAGCGCCCAGCCGGACGCGAGTCCGTTGCTGACGGTGCCGGCCAAGTCGCACGCGGGCCTGGCGGAGCCGGTGCTGGGAGATCGCGATCAGCCACAGTTGGAGACGTTGAAAGCCTGGGCGCGGTCCGCCGTCCAGGCAACACCGCCGCCACTCTCCGTCGCCACTGCCCCCGGCCCTCTGCTCCAAACCAGTCTCCAACAGCCCCTGCCGTCGCCGGCAGCAGGCGAGGGCGTCACCGGCCCCGGATCGTCACGGCAAGCGGTGGCGGCATCCCCAGCGGGACACCTCGGTGAACCTCTTCCCACGCTGGACTTTCGGGATCCCTTTGATCCCGAACGATTCAACCGTCAGTTTCTGGAACCGGCGGCTCCTGCGGAAGAGCCATAGAATCCGCGTAACACGGCCCACTTGTCGGCCGTGTCCGTCCGCGTGGCACGGCCCACTTGTCGGCCGTGCGTCAGTGGAAACGGCCTGCGGTCTTCCGCGGCCTCTTTCAGGGACGCGACTGCAGCAACTGGCGTCTCATCCGGCCGTGATAGAAAACGCCGCCGGAGCGACGCGTCGCGTCGGACGTATCGGCGACTCCGTAGTCGATCAACTCCAGCGTGCTGCGGCGGACAAGTTTGCCGGCAGGATTCAGGTCCTTCGACGTATGCGACACCACGCCGCCGGGAACATCGAAACAGACGACCTCCAACGTGAACGTCGAGCCGCTTTTCTGTCGCTGCACCGTGCGCATGTGGGCCCCTGTCTTCAGTTCCGTCAGGACCTTCTGAGGCATCTCGACGGCGATCACCTCCATCACGGTCTGCTCCAGGACCTGTTTTCCGTCGGGCGTAGCGGTGACCGTCTCCCGGCGGAGGACAAAAGGCGGCATGGAATCACAGTACTCCAGCTTGCTCGTCACGCGCGTCTCGTCGTTCGTCACGACGGATTCCAACGCCGCGCAGGGCACGGGCTTGCCGCCGAGATCCCAGGCCTTCTCTCCCACCTTGTGCAGACCGGCTCGCTGGCTGGCGTTGCCGCCATCGAACTCCACGCGGACTTGACGAGGCTGCGCCACGAATCTTTTCCCCGCGACTTCGACCGTGACCTCCATTTGCAGCGTACAGCCGCCCTCATCGACTCCGATCAAGGTGGTCTTCGTTTCGGTCGTGCTGGCCGACTTGACGTTGCCCTTCTCGTCCAGTTCCTCCATCCACTTTCGCACCTTGCTCCAGGACCCCGGCGGGAATCGTCCCCAGGCATGGTGCTCGCGCGGGATGACCACGGTCTGCGCGCCGGCAGTGGCGCCCGTCAGCGCCAGGCTGACGGTCAGAACGAAACGGATCGACCAGAGATCGCGACCGAGTTGTTTCAAGACAACCACCGGGTTCGGATACCAATCATTTCTTGCCGTGCCACGACCCGCCGAGATCGACTCGCGTGTCCCAGTTCCTGCGGCGGGGCAGTTGCCGGAATCACCCATCCTGCGATCGTGAGAACCACCTGCACTCTGACGAATCACGGTTTTCCTTAACTCGGTATTCTCTTCGCTGAGCGTTTCAGCGAGAATGCCGCTAGGGAGGGGACGACAAGATTATTGCCTGAACTCCCTCGTTACGATCGGCAGGACACGCCCAACCCTCAGATCCGCAAAACATGGACACTTCACTCGAAATCATCGCGGAGGCCCGATACCTTCGCCTGGTGCGGCTCGGCCGCTGGGAATTTGCCGAACGCGTGCGGATCAGCGGCGTGGTCTGTGTCGTGGCGCTGACCCGCGATCAGCGGTTGCTGTTGGTGGAACAGTTGCGTGTCCCGCTCGGCTGCCGCGTGATCGAGTTGCCCGCGGGCCTGGCCGGCGACACGTCCGCGACCCAAGGCGAACCGCTGCAGGCTGCTGCCGAGCGGGAACTGCTGGAAGAAACCGGGTATCGCGCCTCGTCCACGTCGCGTCTGTTCTGCGGCCCCACGTCGCCCGGACTGACGAACGAGCAGCTCACCTTCTTTTTCGCGAAGGACTGCGAACTCGCGGAAACCCGCGTGTCGGACCCCAGCGAAGACATCCTGGTGCACGCCGTGCCGCTGCCCGCCGTGGACGCCTGGCTGGACGAGCAGACAGCGTTGGGAAAAGCGATTGCCATCAAGGTCTATGCCGGCCTGTACGTCGCCCGCCAATTGGGCGCAGCGGCCTGTTGAAAGAAAGGGGGCTGGCTCCGAGCTGCGTTGGAGAACCGCGAGGGACAACGGCCCCGCGAGGCGACTGTCCTTTTTTGTTATCTGTTTTTCTACCGGCTGATAGGCAATCCATGAACTTCAAAGCCGTGCTCGTTTGGCTGCTGTTCGCTGCCGCGTCTAAGGCCGTTTGCGCCCTGGAGCACGTCACCTTCGAGCAGGACGGCAAGCCCGTGCGGCTGTCCGGAAAGATCTTGGCAGAGGCCCAGGACGGCGGCTTGCTGGTCCAGGACCGCGAGGGCGTCCTGTCCGCGGTTCAGCCCGCGCAGCTGGTCAGCCGCACGCAAGACGACACGCCGTTCCGCTTCCTGTCGGCCGAGGAATTGCAGGCCCGGCTGCTGGAGCAGTTGCCGGCGGGGTTCCGCGTCCACGCCACGGTTCACTATCTGATCTTCTACAACACGTCGCCCGTCTATGCGAAGTGGTGCGGGGCGCTGTACGAGCGGCTGCTGCAAGCGTTCTACAACTACTGGGAGCGCCGGGGACTGGAACTTCAGGAACCCGAACTGCCGCTGGTGGCGTTGATCTTTGCGGACTCGGCCTCTTACGAAGGCTACGCGCGCACCGAACTGGGCGATGCTGCCGCCAGCGTCGTCGGCTTCTACAGCCTTCGCACCAACCGCGTGACCATGTACGACCTGACGGGCACGAAGGGCCTGCAAGGCACGGCCCGCCGTTTCACGTCCACCGCGCAGATCAACGGCCTGTTGATGCAGCCCGGCGCCGAGCGGTTGGTGGCGACGATCATCCACGAAGCCACGCATCAAATCGCCTACAACTGTGCCCTGCACACGCGCTATGCCGACATTCCGCTGTGGGTCAGCGAGGGCTTGGCCGTGTTTTTCGAGACGCCGGATCTCCGCAGTTCTCAAGGCTGGCGGAACATCGGCGGCGTGTCCGCATCCCGACTAGCCCAGTTCCGGCGCTACCTGCTGGCGAGACCGTCGGATTCGGTGCTGAGCCTGGTCCAGGACGACACACGCTTCCGGCAAGCCGGCACGGCGCTGGATGCCTACGCCGAGGCCTGGGCGCTGCAGCACTTTTTGATTACCACGCGACTGCCCGACTACGTCCGCTACTTGCAGAAGCTGAAGGAGAAGCCGCTGCTGATCTACGACACGCCCGCACAACGGCTGGCCGATTTTCGCTGGGCGTTTGGCGACGACTTGGCGGCCCTGGATGCAGATTTCCTGCGATACGTCGGCAGCCTGCGTTAGCCTCGCAGAGGCGTTGGGCCGAGGCCCGGAGTGACTGGTTCCGCGCGGCCGGGACTCCCGCGGCGGGCAAACCGGCCGGATTTTTGGAACCACAGGGACCCGCAGGCGGGCTGCACGCTTGCAGATGCCCGACGTTGCACAGTATGATAGCAGCCTTGGATACTGCCTGATTTCCTACCTCCGTTAACAAGGAACTCGCCATGACGGAAAGCACCAAGAGCAAAACGTGTCCCGGCGCCTCGCGCCGCGACTTTCTGAAAGGCTCCGCCGCCGCAGTCGTCGGCAGCTCGTTGACCGCGACGTTGGGCGCGGCCCGGATGGCCCATGCAGCGGGCGACGGCGTCCTGAAAGTCGGCCTGATCGGTTGCGGCGGCCGCGGCAACGGCGCGGCCCGGAACGCCATCAACGCCGATCCGAATGTGAAGCTGACCGCGATGGGCGAGGTGTTTCCGGATCGGCTGGAACAGGCCCGCAAGGTCCTCCAAACTTCGCTCAAAGACAAGTACGCCGTGACAGACGATTGCGCGTTCTCCGGCTTCGACGCCTACAAAGGCGTGATCGACTCCGGCGTGGACGTCGTCTTACTGGCCGAACCGCCCCACTTCCGGCCGCAGCACCTGCGTTATGCGATCGAGAAGGGCAAGCACGTGTTCTGTGAAAAGCCGGTCGCGGTGGACGGCCCCGGCGTGCGGCACGTGCTGGAAACCACCGAGATGGCCAAGCAGAAGAACCTGAACATCGTCTCCGGACTGTGCTGGCGCTACGACTATGCCGTGCGGGAAACGGTGAAACGACTCCGGGACGGGGCGATCGGCGACATCGTCGCCATGCAGATGGACTACCTGACCGGCGTGCTGTGGCATCGCGGCCGCGAACCGCAGTGGAGCGAGATGGAATACCAGCTGCGCAACTGGTACTACTTCACCTGGCTCTCCGGCGATCACATCTGCGAGCAGCACATTCACAGCCTGGACAAGTCGCTGTGGCTGCTGGGCGACAAGCCGCCCAAGAAGTGCGTGGGCTTGGGCGGGCGTCAAGTCCGCACGGATCCGAAATGGGGTCACATCTATGACCACTTCGCGACCTGCTACGAATGGGAAGACGGCGTCAAGATGTACTCCTACACGCGGCAGATGGCAGGCTGCAAGAACACCGTCGAGGACTACATTTTGGGCAGCAAAGGCCGGGCGGAAGTCCTCAAGAACACGATCCAGGGCCCCAGCGGCCAGTGGAAGTACGACGGGCCGAAGGCCAGCATGTACGACGTCGAGCACCAGGAGTTGTTCGCGGCGATCCGCGCCGGCAACACGATCAACAACGGCACGTACATGTCGTACAGCACTCTGCTGGCCATCATGGGCCGCATGGCCTGCTACACCGGCCAGGAAATCACCTGGGACATGGCCCTGAATTCCAAGGAAGACCTGACGCCCGAGCAGTACGCCTGGGGCGACGTCAAGATTCCGGAAGTCGCCATGCCCGGTGTCACGAAGTTCGCCTAGGCGGGCTTTCTGAGCGCTGCTGCCGGCGTGAGGTCCGGCAGTCGGGGGCGTGCCGGGGGCGTGCCCGGCCCCCGCCGCGACCCTGCACGGGCGCGGAACACGCCTGGCGGCCGGTCGAGGCCGAAGCTTCGTCGCGACGCCCGCCGGCTAGCTGGTCAGATTCTCGTTGGTCAGATTCTCGTTTCCTGTGATGGGGAAGTCCGATGAGTGCGACGGTCAGTTTGCCTGCTTCCACCGTCGTCTCCAAGACGGCGGTTACCTGCTACGATTTCTGGGATCGCGCTTTTCGGCGGGCCGGGATTCTCGACTACACGGAGGGTTTTTACCAAGGCGATGCCAGCCTCTCCTACGAACAGGCGCAGCAGAATCAGATCCGTCATCTGCTGGACCAGGTTGGCTGCCGGAGCGGCTCGCGGATCCTGGAAGTCGGCTGCGGGAACGGCACGTTGTTGGACGAGGTGCGGCGGCGGGGCGGCAGCGGAGTGGGAGTGACGATTTCGCCGCAACAATTTGAATACTGCCGGGCGCGGGGGCATGAGGTGCATCTGTTGGACTACCGGGACATCGGCGAGGACTGGCGGGGACGCTTCGATGCCGTGGTCGCGAACGGATCGATGGAGCATTTCGTCCAGCCTGTGGACGCTCTGGAGGGCCGCGCCGAAGCGATCTACACCAGGTTTTTCGAGATCGCTCACCGCTGCCTCGATCCGCATTCCGCGTCCCACCGCGTGATCAACACCACGGTCCATTTCGACCGGGTCCACATCGAGCCTCAGGATGTGATCCGAAGTCCCTGGTCCCATCCCTGGTTTTCCGCCCGATTCCACTGCGCCTTGCTCGTGCGCGGTTTTGGCGGATTCTACCCCGTGCGAGGTCAATTTGAGCGGTGTGCGCGCCCCTGGTTCAAGTTGATCGACGAGCGGGACGCCACACACGATTGCTACTTGACCTCCGAAGAATGGCTACGGCGCGGCAAGCGGTCGCTGCTGGCCCCCAGCCAATGGGCGCGTCTGCTTCCGTTCGTGCTCCGGCACCCGCGCCACGCGTCCACGATGTTGTTCCTGCTGTTGGTGTCCCAGTCCTGGAATTGGCAATTCCGCACAAGACCGTCGGAAGGACCGCCCATGAAGCACCTGTGGCAGACGTGGGATTATCAGCAGCTCTAACGCGACCCGCGGCCGAAACCCCCGTCGGTTGGGACGGTCCCGGCCGATGGCGGGCCGCGTCCCAACCCCCGAAGGTTCCAGAACAGTCGAAGGAGAACGGCGATGCACAACACGAATTCACGGCGCTCGTTTCTGCAAGCGGTTGGTTGGAGCGCCGCCGCCCTGACGCTGCAGGGGTCCTCCCCGGCGGCGGAGCAACCGATCCAGGGCTTCGAGCAAGCCCCGACCGATCCGAACGTCTCCCAGGGCTGGAAGCCGGTCTCCGACCGCAAGCTCCGCGTCGGCATTGTCGGCTACGGCGTCTGCCGTTTCGGCGCGGCCTTCAGTTTTCAAGATCACCCCAACGTGGAAATCGTCGCCGTCAGCGACCTGTTCCCGGATCGCTGTGCAAGCCTGGCCCAGGCGTGCCGTTGCGAGAAGACGTATCCCTCGCTGGAAGAACTCGTCAAGGATGACAAGATCGAGGCCGTCTTTGTGGCCACCGACGCCCCCAGCCACCCGCGACACTGCATCGAAGTGCTGAAGCACGGCAAACACGTGGCCAGCGCGGTGCCGGCCAGCTACGGTTCGCTGGAGGACGCCGATGCGCTGTTTGAGGCGGTCCAGAAAAGCGGCTGCAAGTACATGATGTTCGAGACGTCGTATTTCCACGACGACCTGTACGCGATGCGGCAGATCTACCAGGCCGGCGGGTTTGGCAAACTGGTCTACTCCGAGGGCGAGTACTATCACTACACGGCCGAGCCGATCGCGTCGTACAAGGACTGGCGCATCGGCGGTCCGCCGCAATGGTACCCCACGCATTCCAATGCCTACTACGTGGGCGTGACGGCGGGCAGCTTTACCGAGGTCTCGTGCCTGGGCATTCCCAGCCTGACCAAGTGGCTGCAGCCGGAGAACAACCGCTACAAAAATCCCTTCGGAACGGAAATCGCCTTGTTCCGCACCAGCGAGGGCGGCATGTCGCGGATGGCCGTCAGCTGGGACACGCCCGGCTTCAGCGGCGAAATGGGACGCATCCGGGGCCAACGGGGCACGTTCTACGGGCGATACGAGGGGCTGGAGAAGAACCTGCCGCCGACAACTCGGCCCCCCTTGCCGCCCCGCGTGCAAGCCGGCGGCCACGGCGGCTCGCACGGGCACCTGATGAACGAATTCGTCACCGCCATCCTCGAAGACCGCAAACCGCTGGTGGATATCGCCCAAGCGCTGAACATGACCGTGGCCGGTATCATCGCCCACCAGTCGGCCCTGAAAAACGGCGAACTGATGAAGATCCCGCAGTACCGGCTGTGAACCGCGGCAGCCTGTAGAAAGGGCGACATTCTACTTTTCATTGCCCGATCGCCGCTGCTGCAAAAGTAGAATGGGCCCTTTTTCACACCCTTCTGGCCGTAGGTTCTGCCCATGAAAAGAACATCCACAACCGTCGCTATCCTCGTCAGTTTGCTAGGCGCAACTAACCATACCTCTGCACGAGGTGCGGAAAAGCTCGCCTCAGACAATGCACGTACGGTCCAACCGGATCGCTACGTCTGTGTCGTCGAGGATATGCTCAAGCTCTGTGAGCCGGAGAAGGGCTTCTGGATCGACCTGGGTGCGGGCAAGGGACAGGTGGCGATCCCGCTGATCGAGAAAACCGGCAATCCCGTGACCATGCTTGACCCAAACGCCGAGGCGATGGCCGAAGGGCTGGAGGCCGCACGAGCGAAGGGCCTCGAAGATCGTCTGTTCGCCGTCGTCGGCGTGGCTGAGGACATGCCGTTCCCCGACAATACGGTGAATTTCGTTGCAAGCCGTGGTTCCATCTTCTTTTGGAATGATCCGGGAAAGGGCTTGCGGGAAGTGTACCGGGTGCTGCGACCGGGCGGGAAAGCGATGATCGGTGGAGGTCATGGCAGTGGTTATCCGAAGGAAGCGACCGTCGAAGTGATCGAACAGCGAAAGAAGAAGATGGACGGGGAGGGGGAGGAGGCTGAGAAGTGGTCGAAGTTCGTCAAACTTCGCCGCCCAAAGCAAATGCAAGAGTGGGCCGAAGCTGCGGGGCTGCCGAAGTTCCAGGTGATGGGCAAAGGCGCAATTTCAGCCGAAGATAAGCGTGTCGGCCAGGGCATATGGTTGCTGTTCGAGAAGAAACCAGAAATCACTGCACGCAAAGAAGAAGATAAGTGACGAAAAGCGAAAAGGCGAAAAGAAGATGCGGTGAAAAAGGCGAAGCGAAAAGCGGAGCCAAGCGAAAAGGAAACGAAAAAACGAAAACGAAAAGGACAGGCGTTACTTGCGGAGACCGCGGATCTACTGCACCGCTGGCGGATCGCGGCCGCTTTGGGCTTCGGCCGAGGCGTGCGGGAACGGCTCAGCGGCTGGACTCGACAATAGGGGACATTCTACTTTCTATTGCCCCAGCGTGGAGCCATGTTCAGCCCGAGCCGTCGGCCTGCTCCACGCTTTCTTCGGCCACCACGCTGCTTGCCAGCGTGGAACCATGTTCAGAACCAGCCGTCGCCCCGCCGCGCGACCTCGTCGGCCACCACGCTGCTTGCCAGCGTGGAGCCATGTTCAGCACCAGCCGTCGTCCCGCCGCGCGACCTCGTCGGCCACCACGCTG